>Ga0208458_1002143_pt1 | contig 14970 bp, 8 predicted proteins | sample AD_UKC085_MetaG_FD_184432 | JGI IMG/M metagenome (GOLD analysis project Ga0208458, IMG submission 184432) | Active sludge microbial communities of municipal wastewater-treating anaerobic digesters from USA - AD_UKC085_MetaG (SPAdes) (version 2) | ecosystem: Engineered > Bioreactor > Anaerobic >... | reverse complement strand
GTTACCTTGCCATCTGCCACGAACCACTTTATCTGCAGATAGTCATCAATTATCTTCTTTATTTTAGATTCATCCGGATTGCTGCTGGTTTGCCAACGGGCATGCACAGACTTATAAATATCGTATAGGGTATTCACAAAGTCACTGCTCGCGGCGGTAATCCACTCAGCTATTTCCTCTTTGCTATTTTCCGAAGTGAAGTAAAGCCTGTCCGGATACAGTCCGACTCTGCCCGTAGTGCCGACCTGGCGCAAGGTAGGCAAAATGATGTTGCATCCTTTTTTATTCAAAGCACCGCAGAGACTCTCCATCAGCCAGGAAAACATGTAGGAACCGAACCACAGCTCCCTTTCCTTCTTTGCCGACCCGAGGGTATTCAGTATCGGTCCGATAGTTATTCCGCCAGTAACCATGTTTACCTCACCTTTCTCAAATTGCGTTTAATATAGTCTAAGGTATCCGATACACTTCTTGCTCCCTGATTAGTATTTAGCCCCGGTGCCCTATAGATTCCGGTTATCAGGTTTCCGTATGTAAAATACAATAGTTGGTTCAGGTTCAGGTCACCCGCGCCAGCCAAGTCCATATCCAGGGGGCCTCCTGCACCGGGAGAATTCCCGGTTGCTCTGATGGTCAATGCTCGTAAATCCAGATACTCGAGATCTCTGATGAAAGGGTTCACATAAAAGAGGATATCCGCGTTTCTGTCATCGTGGCAGTATATCTTGAAAGTTATGGGGGAGGGTATGCGCGCAATGTCCGATACATTGCCGTTTCTCAGGGTTTGAAAATTGACCGTGAATCCTCTGTAACTGCTTGCTTCATGTACTGTAGCACGCTTTGATCGGTATTCATGGTTTTGGGCAAGCCCCAGCCGAAAACGGAACATTTTGGTTCCTGTCGGAGCCCCCCCGCCTATAAATCTATCCTTGATGTGCCGCTTATCCCAAGTTTCTGGTGGCGTTTGTGCATCCAAATACCTCATCAGAGCCGCTTTGGCATAGAGTAAAGAGCCTTGGGGATTGTTTCTATCTGGATAATTGATGCCAGATTTCAAGTTCTTATAGTATATGTCAATAATCTCAAAGCATCTTCTCATCAGTTGGATATAGCTATTTTGATTAGTTACAGGTATTTTATACAAGCCCCATCCTGTTGGCAATTCCCGTTTCAGGTAATCCTCCAAAGGTTCCTCCCCGGCAAGCCAGAAACATCCGAAACCCTTGGAGCCGCGCTTGCCGAAGTTGCTGAAAGCCAGTGTGTATTTCAAGCTCTCCCGGAATCCGTCTTCATAAAAACCCTTATCTGCAGGACTGGTAGCCCGGAAGCGAAACTCCCCCACTCTCAGTATGACATCGCCCCGGGTATAAACGGTTATGGAAGGACTGTTTCCACCCATATCTCCAAAATATAGCTTGTTGTTCCTCCCCACCAAATCTGTGTAGTCCACCTTGTTTATCTGTCCCTGGGGGCGGATATCCAGCGAATAGACAATTTTCTTGCTGTTGCCAACTCTTGCGTTACCCATCTTATGGTCAATAGCCGCCTTCAGGGCATGCGCACTGAGAAAGGCTCCCGGCTGATTTCCCTGATAATGGATTAAGGGTGAGTGCTGTTTCAGCCTGATATCGATAATTCCAGTCATTTAGCCTCCTTGGACAATTGGCGCTTTAAGCAGGAAGAACAGCGAAAGATGCATCGCCGCTATTGTGATATATACGATCAAGGGTATCTTATACCCCAGTTTTAATTGTTTGTTACCGATTACTACAAAAGCACAAAAAACCATTACTGATAAATTGGCAATCGGCACAAACAACCAATCCGGATTACCCATAGTCAGGAATGTTGACCAGAATGACAAGGGCACAAAAATCACACCCAGCAAGCTCAGCCAGTCCAGCAAGGATTTCTGGCTTGCCTCTTCCTCCGCTTTGCCAAACTGGTAAAGTTCGTCAATGTCGCTGCGCAGACTGTCCTTGTGCTTTTCCAACACCATAACCCGCTTTCCCAGCTCATAAAGTTCAATACCCTGTTCCTGAGGTGAAACCTCGTCGAACCAGACCTTGTTGATAAAAAGGATATACTTCTTGCGAAAATCGGTGAGGCCTTCCAGCATCAGTTTTCTTTGTTTACTGGGCATCTTGCGTGGGGCAGAGTCATCGTGACAAACTATATGCTGGTCTGCCAGATAGTTCACCTGATCGGCAAAGCAGATGAGCGCCGCCCTTTGCAGCAGCAGGATAACCGTCATATAGTGATAGTGCTGCAGGAAGTGCTGCCTCAGATAATCCGGCGCGGAAGGGCTAACCAGCATCATGAAGCTGTAGTGGGTATAGCCGAAGAAGGTGCCCCAGTCCGACCAGCGGTCGTAGGTGATGCTTTTCAGCAATTCGTATCTCATGTTCGCGTTCAAGCAGGTCAAGCCGATATCTACATAGCACATCCGGTACCAGAATTCCGTAGCTTCTCTGCCGGCAGTCCTGCGGCTGTTTTCCAGTTCCTTTTCCCCGCAATTTGGCTCAACCGGGTCAATCTTCACAGGGTATATGCTGGTATGGTCCAATCTGTATTCAGGCCAAATGCTTGCCAGGCTTCCGGCAACATCGCTGCTGCAGAAGCAACTGGTGAACATCCTGTCGTCCAGGATGTGCTGAAAGGGAATGCCGTGCAGCAAGTTCTGGATGAACACCGCGTATTGGGGTTTAAACCCCTTTTGCCTTGCACTGTCCATCTGAAAGTCCTCGCACCAGTTCGCTTCATTGCCTTCCGCGATCTTCAGTTTCAGTGCCAGTTCGTCCGCGCACTCAGTGCAAAAAGGTTCTGATTCCCCCAGATTGATAAAAGGCCAATATATCCTTCTGCCCCATTGGTTGATACGCAATATGTCCTCTGTGCTTAATTCACCGGATGCGCTATGCACAGTGAGCGAAAGGATGCCGATCGACAGGCTGTCCAACAGATAAAGCTGAATCCCATCTGCCGGTACTTCCAGTTGATAGTCATAATCCAGCCTGGTTCCATACTCGGTTCTGTGCACCTTAATCTCATAACTGCCCCCGCAAATCTTGTAAATGTAATGATTGAGTGACAGGTTTTCGTCTTTGTCAGGATGCCTGTCCCATAACAGACGGCTTACCTCATTATGAAAATAATGCCGCAGCCCATAGTTTTCGTTGGAAGCTTGCATGATTTGCTTTTGCCATGTGGGATGAGCCTTTTCCCAATCTGCAACTTTAAAACGCTTCCTGCCCGAGCCGCAAATGTAAAACGGGAACATAAACTGGTGGATTGCCACCGCCTTCATATCTGCCATAATATACCTCACGCCTATATTTCTTGTAGCATATACCTAATTACACCTGTGGTGCAGTTTCGGCGGGAAAACAAAACTGTCAAGAAAAATGTGGCCAAGCATGGGATCATCCTCCGCATCTGTCAAGATATGAAGATATTACGCTTTTGCCCTCGCGCGCGCGTATCGTCTGTGCCTATGTCTTCCTTAGGTCAACCTTAACTTTTATAAGGACGACATAAGGATGATGGCGGCAAAGCCTGTGGCAGCAAAGGATGGAGCTATGAAATGAAAGCGGGAATGAAAGTGTTTAATACTATGTGCGGCAAGTAATGCACGGAGTTTTTCCCCTGAAGCGGGACTGGGAACAAGCCATTTTTCGGTAAACAACAATCAGCAACTATATTTGAATCGAACCTCATTTTTTAACTTGACGGATTTTGAGCCTCATACGCAATGTAAAAATATGACTTGCCCTTCTTTTATAACGGGATTCCCGTCAACCTGCCATTTTTTTGGCAAAAAGCACTGCGTTTTGCGGAGGTTCACGGAAAGCGCTCCGCAAACACAGGCGCAGAGCGGGCTGTTGGAAGGGGGAGTTGATTTTTCCTTCTACCGGTGGAGGGGTCGTGACCAACAGATGCCAAATGATATGTTGGATAGCCATCTCTCTGTTGATTTTTCCTTCTACCGGTGGAGGGGTCGTGACTTTTCTGTTTCCTGGGGGCGTATTACTAGGCCCTCAGATAGTTGATTTTTCCTTCTACCGGTGGAGGGGTCGTGACTACTGATTTGCCTATCTTCATCCGTTCCATCTTCGTTGATTTTTCCTTCTACCGGTGGAGGGGTCGTGACTTCGGCGTCATTAGTTGTATTAGTATACTTCATAAAGTTGATTTTTCCTTCTACCGGTGGAGGGGTCGTGACTCGGAGCTCATGCTTATGTTTTTGAAGTTTTGAGTTGATTTTTCCTTCTACCGGTGGAGGGGTCGTGACTCTTAGAAAACCCGTGACCCTCAACAGCGTGGAGTTGATTTTTCCTTCTACCGGTGGAGGGGTCGTGACTCTGCATAAGCCTTAATTTCATCTTTTGTCTAAGTTGATTTTTCCTTCTACCGGTGGAGGGGTCGTGACAGATACAGGAATCATCTTTTCATAGCAAAGAAGTTGATTTTTCCTTCTACCGGTGGAGGGGTCGTGACGATCAGCCGCTTATGCTCGGCCTGTGCCTCTTCAAGTTGATTTTTCCTTCTACCGGTGGAGGGGTCGTGACGAGCTACCTTGATGCTATCTCCGCCCATGTCATTGTTGATTTTTCCTTCTACCGGTGGAGGGGTCGTGACATATATCCTGAACTGCACGTTTTGAGTTTCAGGTTGATTTTTCCTTCTACCGGTGGAGGGGTCGTGACTGCCGCAGAAGCGCTATATCAGTATCAGTAGGCGTGTTGATTTTTCCTTCTACCTGTAGGGGGATGTGCCTGATCTTAAGGACAGATGCCGTCTTTAGCCATCATTTATCACCCTCCGTAAAAAACTTTCTTGACAGCCACTCCCCTGTGCGAGGAAATGCGAACAAAAGCAATACAGGGAGCAAGGCATGCATAATATCTATCTGTTAAGGTTTGGGTTCAGGGTAAAGCGCGGCATTGCCGGCTTGCATTTCTTCCATGGCGTATATTGGTCTGCCATCATCCGCGAACTCTTGCGCGAACATGTTCCACCGGAATATGGCAGCAAGGACTTTCTGGACAGGATGGGCATTTACCCCCTGCCCATACTCAATGGCATCACCGAGCTTTCACCTGATGACATGCTCTATTACAATCTCATTTTACCGGTGGAGTTCAAGCCTCTGCTTTTGAAAAGCATGGAAAGCCTGCTCAAAAACCGCTATCGTGAGTTCCGTTTCCCCGCCTACAGCTATATCCGCCCGGGAGACAACGTAAGTTTCGCGGAGCTTACCTGCCTGCTTTCCGGCAACAGCGAAGCGGAAAAGTGGGTTCCCCTGGACAGCGGATATACGTCTAAAGAGGTTGCGGCGCTGCGATCCTCAAGCGAATTGACCCTGGTGCTGCACAACCCTCTGCGCATGCACCGCCCCAATAAGAGCAAGGAACGCCCCTGGCTGGATGCCCGCTATTGGGATACTCCCTTCTTTTTATCCCGATTGAACGAATGCCTGCTAGCTGGTATCCCGCAAAGCAATCTGGACAAGGTAAGGGCTCTGGAACTTGGCTTGGCGTGGATAGATGTTCACGATGCCGACCTTCCCCTGGGGGGAGTTTGCGGAGGGCTGAAGCTTAACGTCCCCGATAACCCAGCTTTGCGCAAGATGCTGGTGGAAGGCCAATATACGGGACTGGGTAAAAACAGGTCGCTGGGCATGGGATTCTACTATCTGGCAGAAAGCGCGATGAATCCACTTTTCCAATGCCCCGCCCAGGCGCACACCCTCCTGGCCCAAGCTGCGCAGCCCAAACTGCTGGCTGCAACTTTTGAAGCCCTGGATAAGGACAGCTCCGGTCCCGATGGTCTTACTGCCGCCGATTTAAAGCATAACAAGGATGAATACCTCAGTTCGCTGCAGCTCAGTCTCCAAAAAGGCTGCTTTATCCCGGGGCCCGTGAAGCAGTTTAAACTGGTGAACGAACTTGGTAAAGAGCGAACCATAGAAACACGCAACATCATGGAAAGACACCTGCTCAAAGCGCTGCATGAGGTTCTCTACCAAGCCACGGATGAGCAGCAGGATTTTTGCGTTTATGCCTACCGCAAAGGCAGGGGGTATCTGGACGCCGTGCGCGCCGTAGTTAGGGGATTCAAACAGGGGTTCCAATGCGGACTGGTTGCCGATATAGAGGCATATTTCGACAGCATTTCCCCCTCTGTGCTTGAGCTGCAAATGCTGGGATTGCTGGGACCTGACCCCATCCTTGACCTTGTGAACAAGGTAATCCATCTGCGCCCGCTTGGACTCGAGCAGGGTAACCCGCTTTCACCCCTGCTTGCCAATCTGTATCTGCTGCCTTTGGACCGTGAACTGAAACGCACCGGATTCCACTATGTGCGCTACGCCGACGATTTTGTGCTTTTGGACAAATCAAACCCTGATGCGGAAAAGCTATCCAGCCTCATCCACGAAGTCCTCGCCCCGCTTAAGCTGCGCCTGGGCTTCGCTAAAACCCAAGCATTCACTCCCCAGGAAGAAATCACCTTCCTGGGCTGCCGTATCAATAGCGTTGGCTTCGTTCGACTTGCGGAGCTGGAAGCAGATGAAAATGGCGAAGATAATGCCGAAGAAATTGAACCCGCAGGCGGCTGCTGCATACTTCCCGACCTGATGCAGGGAATTCCCGTGTATGTGACCTCCCGGCAAACAGTGGTGCGTTGCACTGACAGCGAGTTACTGATTGAGAGTGGAGAAGACACCCGGCGTGTCTCTTGGAAAATGGTAAGCAGAATTGTGGTTATCGGAAGGCCGCGGATCAGCTCCGGAACAATTTACAGGGCATTAATTCTCCAGAAGCCTGTTGTATTTCTCTCCGTAATGGGAAAGCCGATCGGAGCCTTTTATCCAAAATACCAAATTTCAGCTCCCAAAGATATGTTCAGCCCCACCAATTTCAGCTTTGAGCAATTTGAGCTCAGCTTCATCAGGGCCATAGCCGCCGCCAAACTGAACAATCAATATGTTTTGCTCAGGGATAAAAAAATAGACGCAACAGACATCAAAAACCTGCAACTGCAATGTGGCAATAGCGATGACCCCGAAGTTATCAGGGGATATGAGGGAGCGGGAGCCGCGCTATATTGGAAGCATTATGCGCAACTGATAAATGATTTCGGCTTTCAAGGCAGAAAGTATCATCCTTCTCCTGACCCGGTAAACGCTATGCTCTCTCTTGGCTATACCATACTCTACAACCGCGTTGCCGAATCCCTGATTGCTGCCGGTCTCTCACCCTGGGAAGGGATGTTTCACGCCAGGCATGGATTACATTATGCCCTTGCCTCGGATATGATGGAGCCCTATCGATTTCTGATTGACCGTATAGTACTGGCTCTGGCGAACCGGCAACAGATAAACCCGGATGACTTCTTGATCACGGAAAGCCCCAAGGGCTTGTTTTGCAAGCTGGAAAGCCATGGTTTTGCCAAGTATATCAATGAATTTGAACACACGATGCACAATCGCATTACCACCGCTGATGGCAATAAGCGCACCTGGTCCGAAATGATAGACCTTGCCAGCAGGCAATTGGTAAACTGCCTGAGAATTGGCATCCCCTATACACCCTATAAGCATCAAAAGTAGTCAGCTATGAAAAGAATCGTTGCATTTGACGTTTCGGATGACAAAATCAGGTATCGGTTGGTGAAGATCTTGCTCAGCAAAGGAATCCGGCTGCAGGAATCGGTATTTGCCATTCAGGTTTCAGCCAGCGAACTGGATGAACTGTATGACGCTATACAAAAACTGGTGGGCGACAAAGCGGTAGTGCACATTTTTCCACTCTGTTCCTCCTGCCAAGAAAAAACACTTGCCATAAATGCCGCCTACCAGTATTGTGTAATCGTATGAAAAAGCTCCTGTCTTTCGCGTTCCCGTCAACCTGCCTGTTTTTCGGCAAAACGGCCTCTGTTTTGCGGAGGTTCACGGAAACCGTTCCGCAAACTCAGGCGCAGAGCGGGCTGTTGAAAGGGGGAGTTGATTTTTCCTTCTACCGGTAGAGGGGTCGTGACTAGCGGCCTACCAGAGTTATTTCTTTCATATTGGTTGATTTTTCCTTCTACCGGTAGAGGGGTCGTGACTAATTTCCACCTGGGGTTCGACTTTGGGAGGCAGGGTTGATTTTTCCTTCTACCGGTAGAGGGGTCGTGACATCGACGCCCCACTTCCTGTCGAGCCCGTCCAGGGTTGATTTTTCCTTCTACCGGTAGAGGGGTCGTGACGAAAGGGCCATCTTCCTGCCGTAAACCTTATTAGAGTTGATTTTTCCTTCTACCGGTAGAGGGGTCGTGACAGTTACACAGAGAGTAGGCCGGGGCTGTAACCGTTGATTTTTCCTTCTACCGGTAGAGGGTTTGAGTTTTATAAAGCTCAGCAACCCATCAAAGCTGGTTTGAGATTTGCCAATTCACTCTTATTAACACTACGAAATCAATGCAGGATAGTAGATTAGATTATTACCCAAAAAGACAATGAAGGGAATCTAGGGGTGAGCAAAGCGATCCAAACAGGCTTACGATATGCCACAGAGAATAACTACACTCATGTAGTTGCCATAGATGGAGACGGGCAACATGATCCAAAAATTATTACCAACCTGTGATTTAGTAATAGGGAATCGATTCTCAGGTTTATACTCAGTCCCTGATACTAAAATTGGCTCCAATTTGCTAGCATCATTAATCACCTTGGAGATGTTCAGAGAATTTATACCTGATGTTTCTTGTGGATACCGTGATTGGAGACTTGATACCCATCTTAATACAGAGCTATTATCATCGTATGAAATTGTTTTTTCAATTTGTTCCATATGTTGCGAAGAAAAGCGCTGATCTCATTTGTTGTAATACTTCCAGTCTATGATTATACCCAGTTGCCAGTTACTAGGGGAAGCGAGATGGAGTCATTTGTAAGCGTGTTAAGACGATTTAAGCCGGGTACAGAGTTACCCAATCGACCTATATACTGTTAACTCACCAAGAGATTTTAGTGTACGAGTTAAGGGTCTCGACTTTCACGGATTTTATTTAAAAGAGTATGATTCCTATCATATTCAGGTAGAAAGATCTGCAGCAGTAAGAAAATATAATGAATATCGTCGATGATTTATTGCATTGTCCGACTTTGATTGGCCGTGATATATCTGATGTCCTTTTATGGGTAGGAGCAGGTGTATCTATTGATGCCCCTTCATCGCTCCCATCTGGTATGGAGCTTACAGAATTTGTGTTGGATTATACATGTGGCTCTCTATTTAAAAAAAAAGTCCTTGATAAGTGGGAGTCAATTTCTTACAATATAAATAGATTACAGAGTTTTTCATATCAATACACGCCTAGGCTTGAGACTATTCTCGAACAAGTGAGTCTTATTGAGAAAAATGACGAATCATCTTCCTATCGATTTCTTGAAGGTTTCTCCTCATTTAAACACGCACCATACAATCACAACCACGTACTGTTAGCACGATTTATCCTTCGTGGTGGATCTGTAATAACTACTAACTTTGATCTATGTATTGAAAAAGCAATTGAGGATATTACAAACAGCACTAGTTGTTCTGGATGTTCTCCTATGCCAGGAAAAATAATCCACATTCACGGTTGTTGTTCTGATGTTAGCACATTAGGGGCAACGATACGACAAGTTAAAAAAGGGCTTGATAGTGAGTCACAGAGTTTTCTGATGGGTTTTTTAAGTAAACCTTCAATGATTATTTTCTGGGGTTATAGCCTATCCGATGCTTTTGATGTCAATATATTCCTAGCTAGGAATATATTCCCGGAAACGGATATAATTTATTGTCAGTATCCACAGTCTGAAGCGCCACCATTTTTAACGAAGCTTCGCAGTTCAGTCAGAAGTATTTCTGTTTTTCACGGCAGTTTCGTAGAACTTGCAAATGCGGCTTTCAGTATTGATGATCAGAGCATAGATGAACCAATCAGTGTGAACTTCGATTGGAAAAGAGAGTTCAAGCAAAGGATAACGCAGTCAGCACTAGATGACTATAGCTCTATTCTGAGATTGAAAATATCTTATACCCTCGGTATCAACTTTCTATCAAATAGGGATATCTCCAAAGCAAATAAACCTAATTATTATTCAAAAGAAGATTACCATAATACACTAGCACTAATTCACAGAATGCAAAACTCGAAAAAGAAGGAATTCATTCATGCAAAACGGGCTCATGATGTATATGATTATCTTGGTTATTGGTACGCTCATGGAAAGCTAGTAAGAGCCCAAAAAACAGCCATGAGCATTGATGAAATACGGAAGATGTTATCATTAGTAGGAGACGGGACTCTTACATGGAACCCATATACTTCACTATCAGCAAGATGCAGACCTTTAATTCTATCTTTCTGCAGAAACCCATTTAAAACCAAACTATCAGAGATTGAAAATACTACCGTAGAGAAGCTCAAAGAAATATCAGAGAAACTTTCAAATCGCTCTTTGGCATCTGTTCAAGAAGTTAATCAAATCTGCACAGCATTAAGACTAAGCATAATCCTATCCGCACTAACAGGAGTTAATCGTTCAGAGCAGGAGAAAGAACTATATATGCTCTATTCTGAAGTTTCAAGTGTCACTGGTGCAATCTGCACACTTAGGGATATGTCAATAAAGAGTTTAATTATGGCGAAACTGGGAAACAACCAAGTTCACTTTTCTGAATCGTTGGAACTCATCCGATGCTCTTTGAGAATAGCCAAAGTAGCTGGTGACAGAATAAATATTAAGAATGGACGACTTATTAAGTTGATGATTATTGGGAATAGAATATTCTACCAAGTGATGAAGGGTTTCCAAAGAATAGGCTAGTCACTACAATGAAGACGATCTCACAGGTCTTTGAATTTTATGGCTCTCTACGAGTTTGTCAATGCCTACATCATCAAAGCAAGTTGCGCATCTCAAACTGATCTATAAAATGGGGTACGGTCAGTTATTGAGATGGGTTGCTCCTTTGAAACATGATTACCGAGTTTGCAAAAATGTTGAAACTGGATATGCAAAAACGGTGATATCTTATTTGCATAAAAGGGTGGTCTCACTAATAACAGCTTTTTGCACCAAAAGTGATACAATTTGCATTTTCACTTGATACTCTATAGATCCTTTCAACAAAATCTTTGCCCTCGCCAAATGATACCCAAGAGAGAAACCCGGCAGAACCGGGTTAATGGATAACTTAGGTGAAGATTATCGCTTCTTTTCAAGGCGGCAGATTAGCTCAGCCATCAAGTTGATCATCTCCTTGTAGTCTCCGCATTCCCAGGCATCGTCGGCTCGAATTTTAATCTCGTCCTCGGTTATCTTCTTCGCCTGCAGCCAGAGGCCTCGCAACTGGTTTCACCAGCTCTTGTAGTGGAATTCCTTAGTCGGGGTATCATTCTGCGCTATCTCTTCGATTGGCTGTTCAGTTTCATCGTCATGCATCAGAATAAGTTGACTGCCTGATTGCACCATCTCCTCCTGCGTTGCCTGCCCTTTGCGGTTCTTGATTTGCTTGGTTATCTTGTTCTCCTTCCCGGTTACCCGGCTGTTGATTTATGGGGGCTACTACGCACCCCTCGCTCAGGTAGTCTAGCCCTTTCCGCTCAATATGATAGGAAACACCGAGATTCTTTGATTGACGAAAAAACAGGGCATAAGAAGACACTGCAGGCAGCCTACAGACCCTACATAGAATGCCCTCCGAGACGTAGGAACGCCGCCCGGTGATTCCCACGTTTTTTTAAATGAGTTAAGAAACGAATATCTTTGCTTGCAATTTTCGATGATACTTTCTTGCAATAATCGGTGATATTTCCTTGCAATTTTCAGTGAGACAAACTTCCCGATCAGAGCATGCAAGAAAAGCCCCATTTTGGCCGCTTGCAATTTTCAGTGAGACTTTATACTGAAATGCGCTTCACCGCCAAGCGAATCCTCTTCAAAACATATTTCTTGACAGCCCCGGCATTAAGAAAGAAAAGGTAAAAAGAAAAAAGCATCCCTGCAGGAGACATCCATGCACCGTATCGACCGTATCGTCTGCCTCGCTATTCTGCTGCTGAGCTTCAGCGGCCTGGGTTCCGTAATCACGGAAGTGGGTTCCCTGCGCGGATTTATCTATGGCTCGGAGCCCACCTGCGTCTATGACAACTGGGTGAGCCACGTCTCCGAAGGCAAGGTTTCCGGTCTGAATGTTTACTCTCCCTGGGAAGTGCAGAACAACGATTTCGGCGACTATCATATCCCCACGGAGGAAGAGCTGCGGTGTTGGGGAATGGTGGTGGACGACTTTCTTGCTTTAGAGCTGGTTAGCGCGCAGCAAAAAATCAGGCAATTCGGCTTCCCCTATCAGGTGGTGGATTTCCAGGATCTGGACAGCGGCCGCAACCTCTTTATTCTGAGGGAAATCCTCAACGATGACATCGACAATAACGGCACCACCGACTCCACAGATGACGAAATCGGCAGTTTTGACTATGGCTGGGGCCTCTACCTTTATAATCCAGACTCGAGCAGGCCGATCGTGATCACCGTGCCGCATCCTTGTGATGATTACCCCGCCCCGGTTTTTGCCCTGGAAGCTTTTTACAAACTTGACGCCCGTTTCCTGATGATCGCCGGCGCCGGCCGCGAGGTTGCCTTCGATCCTCCCTATCATAACAACAACCAGTCGATCAGTGATCCCTCGCGCTGCGCCGAGCATCCTTTCAACGAATTCTACCAGCGCGCTGGACACCAGATCCGCGGCATCACTGGCAAGACGGAATTCTCGCTGCAGATCCATACTTACGACTGGCACAAATACCAAAACAAACCCAACGTGATGCTCTCCGCCGGCAACGGCAGATATTTCCCCGCTTTGCCGATCCGCGACAATTCGCGTTCCCGGCATGACCTGATCAACCACACGCCCTGGCTGGTGCATCCTGCCAATTCCCTGGGCGCAAACGGCGAGGTGGATGTCCTCGATTTTTATTGCGTGTACCAATCCTCCCTCGACCGGGTCACCTATCTGCATGACGGAGTGAGCGTTAAACTGGCTGACAACACAGACCTGCCGGGGGCGGAATTCAATCAGCAGATGCTTTTCACACAGCAGCAGAACATATATGATGTCTATTCGCCCTTTCTCCACGTGGAAATGGCTGAACTGCCCAAATGCTATTATCTGAGCACCGAAAACTGGCACTGGTTTTACGGCTATGAAACACTAACCGGGACCTGGGACCCGGCCCAGCGTTACACTCGCTTCACGGAATTCTATATGCCTTGGCTGGATGCGCTTCAAGCCGTGATCGACAATATGCTTGTCCTGGATGACGGCACTGGCCCTACAAATCCTGAAAACCCACGTCTGGAGTTATTGTACCTCAACGAAGCCCAGATAACCTGGGACCGAAGCTACAGCTACGATTTCGACAGCTATGTGCTGAACTTGCGCTGGGACCAGGACGGAATCTGGCGAAGCCAGGTGCTCGACCGTAACACCAACCCCCAGTTGGCCTGGCAAAACCTGAATGACTTCACTTTGAACCTGAGTGGCACTCCACGCGTCTATTACTTGAGTGTGCAGGCCAAGGACAAACACGGAAATCTGAGTCCCCGCGGTGAAGAGATCAAGCTCTGGAAACTGGGCTCCTACATCACTGGATTTACCGCCACAGCGGGGGATGGAGTGGCAAACCTGAATTTTACCGCTGATAGTGACAACGCGCTGGGCTACAACATCTACCGCCGCGCTGGGAACGGTGAGACTCTGCTTGCCTCAACCTGGGTATGGAACCAGGGCCTGACGCCTAATTTGAACGGCTCTTACAGCTACCAGGACACGGGGCTGACCAATGGGGTGGTTTATCAATACCAGGTCAGCGCTGAATACCCGGGAGGTTTTGAGGTCCATTACTGGCAGACGCAGAACGTGAGCCCCAACCCCCTGTGGTCGCTGATCCTGAGCGACCCTAACCACCAGCAGAGCAAAACTTTCAGTTTCGGCGGCAACCCCCTGGCGCTGGACGGCTATGATCCCCTGGATCAGTATGAAGCTTCCGGGGGCGGACAGCTCAAACTGGGAACCTTTCTGCTGGCTGATTACGACGAATTGATCTTCACCCGGGATGTGCGCTCCGCCTTTAATCCGGCCACCTTCTGCAAATGCTGGAACATCAGAAGCCGCAGCCAATATGTCGGGACTCAACTGTCTCTTGCCGCCGCTGCTGAGCTGCTGTCCACAGGAGACGACCTGCTGCTCTATCACCAGCAAAGAGACTGCTGGCACGATATGCGCTTGAGGCCTTACATCTGGCAGAACACCCAAACCCTCTGGCAGGATTTCGAACTTCATTGGGGAAAACAGCCGCCCCGGGTGCACTTCGATTCGGGATCAGACCTCTTTGTCTGGCAAGGGGATACGCTGAACCTACACTACGAGGTGCTCAACCGGCAACGGGTGCAAAGCGTTGACCTCTGGCTCTGCGCGGGACCGGACTCACTAATGCTGGCAGCCGGTTTGCCTCCCCAGATCACCGACTGGCCCTGGCTCGCGGAGGATCTGATAAGTGGCGCGCGCCTGCTGGTTCTGCTGCACCTCACTGAAGGTGGCACGCTAGCCCAATATTCCACCCGGCGTTTCAGCATTCTGCCCCAAAACTTCGTCTATCAGCAGCATCCGGGCTTCAGCCTGCTCAGTTTCCCCCAGGCTGGATTCGGAGCCACGGTATCCGAGTTTCTGGGAAATTCCGCCTCCGTCTGGATTTTGGGAAACGACGCCACCTGGCAGTCGCAAACCTCGCTGAACCCCACGCAGGGGTTCCTGATCCGCCATCCGCAGGCCTTCCAAGCCACGCTTCAGACGCAGTTTCCCTCGGCTCCGGTATCACAGGCTCTCCATTCCGGCTGGAATCTGTTGGCCAATCCATATTATATCACCTTTCAGC
>Ga0208458_1002137_pt1 | contig 15013 bp, 3 predicted proteins | sample AD_UKC085_MetaG_FD_184432 | JGI IMG/M metagenome (GOLD analysis project Ga0208458, IMG submission 184432) | Active sludge microbial communities of municipal wastewater-treating anaerobic digesters from USA - AD_UKC085_MetaG (SPAdes) (version 2) | ecosystem: Engineered > Bioreactor > Anaerobic >... | reverse complement strand
CGTAAAATACCAGTCGTTTTTCGCGGGTAATGAAATTGCCGTGACTGGCAGCGACATGAGTGTGCTCAGCCAGATTGCCGCTCTGGACGCGGTCAGCCACGTGCGCTACCCGCGCACGGCGACCATAGAGCCAATCCCGGTTCTGACGCGGAACCTGTTTGATTTCAGCATTGACGCGCTGGATTGGGGCTTAACCGATACCAACGCTCCGGCCTTCTGGTCCACTTTTGGCGTTCAGGGTGCTGGCATCCTCGTGGCCAATATCGACACCGGCGTGCAGTGGAACCACCCAGCGTTGGATCAGGCTTTCAAGTGCGCTTCTCCGTCGGACGCGTCTTGTTGGGCTGACCCGTCCAACCAATGCGGCGGCTCGGCCTGCGATAACAACGGGCACGGCACCCACACCATGGGCACCATGGTTGGCGATGACGACCCGACCCTGACCTACCAGGTGGGCATGGCGCCAGACGCGAAGTGGATTGCCTGCAAAGGCTGTGAGACGAACAGCTGTTCTGACGCGTCTCTGAACGCCTGCGCGGACTGGATTCTTGCCCCCGGCGGCAGCCCGGCCAACCGCCCGAACATTGTGAACAACTCCTGGGGCGGAGGCGGTGGGGACGCCTGGTACCTCAGCAAGGTGCAAGCCTGGCGGGCTGCGGGTATCTTCCCGGTATTCTCCTCCGGCAATCCCGGCTCTACCTGCGGCGCGATTGGCTCCCCCAGTGATTATCAGGAATCCTTCGCGACGGCAAACCATCAGAGCGACGGCAACATTAACTCTTCATCAGGCCGCGGCCCTTCGGTCTATGGGCATGAGCCTTATACCAAACCCAACATATCCGCTCCGGGTACCAATATTTGTTCGTCGGTTCCCACTAATGCCTGGAACTGCGGCTACAGCGGCACATCTATGGCGGCCCCGCACAGCGCGGGTGCCGTGGCGCTGCTCTGGTCGTGCAACAGCGCGCTTGTCGGGCAAATTGACCAGACCTTCCAATTGCTGCAAAACAGCGCCGGCGCGCCGATTAACGCGGGCGCTTGCGGCGCTCCACCTGACGGCCAGGGCAACTACACCTACGGCTACGGCTACCTTGACGTGTTGGCGGCCGGCACGCTCACCTGCGGCACCGTGGAATACGGCACCCTGCAAGGGCATGTCTATGACAGCTACGGGGCTGCCATTAGCGGCGCGACGGTTACCGCTGTAACTTCCGCGACGACCGCCGCGGATGGCTCGTACTCCATGAGCGTTCCGGTGGGAACGTACTCCGTGACCGCCAGCAAGTACGGCTACCAGTCTCAGACAGTTCCCAGCGTGATTATCTCCGATGGCGCTACCACCACGCAGGACTTCACCCTGACATACCAAGGCGAGTGGGTGGACGGGACTGCTCCTTGTTTTGATTGGACCCGTTACGACGTGGAATACTACCCCGCCACTGGTTTAATCTATGCCCTGGGCGGCCGTTCCGATACCAGCACCATTGGCGATATCTACAGCTATAACCCCGTTACCGGCGCGTGCGCGGATACTGGCGCGAACATGCCAGTGCCGATTTCAAACTACACCGTAAACCTGGTGAATAACGGGTCAGCCGATGTGTTGTGTACCTTTGGCGGACGCAACAGCGCGGGGTCTACCATCCTCAATGTGCAGTGTTACAACCCGCTCACCAACACCGCCACTTCGGTGGCTACCCTGCCAACAGCCTGGACTGGTTTCACCCCCGGCGCGCAGGTGGTGTACAACAACAAGGTCTACATTTTTGGCGGCTTTAACGCGACTACGCCACCATATGAGACCGCTCGCACCGACCGCTTTGACCCGGTCACGAATAGCTTTACGCAGTTGGGCAATCTGAGCCTGGCGCGCAGTTATTTGTATGCCGCGGAAGTGGACGGTAAAATTTACGCCTTTGGCGGCACAGTATTTGACGGCGCGAGCCTGAACGCGCAAAACCGCGCTGAAGTGATGGCTGCGCCTGAAGGCGCTGGCACCTGGAACGATGCGGCGGTAGCGGACCTGCCTGATGTGTACGATGAAGGCCAGGCCTACGGCTTCGACAGCGGCTTTGACATCCCCAGCGTGGCTGGAAAGATTGTCTTCGCGGGCGGCGGGCAGTGGCCCGGCGAGTCCGCGGACGTGTGGACTTACAATACGCTCACCAACGCCTACGACACCAGCTTCCCGGACCTGCAGCACGCGCGCCGCAACCACGGCGGTGTGTTTGTGCCGATTGATACTGCCAGCATGGCGGATGGCTTGCCAGGCTTGTGGGTGTTTGGCGGGCGCGCGGCCGTGGATACGCCGCCTTACCAGGGCGTTGAATTCTTCCCGCTGGCTTACCCACCAGTCATGTTCCAACACTATATTCCAATGCTGTTTAAGTAAACTTCACCTGTAAGTCGTAATATGCGCTCCCGTAGAATTTCTCTGCGGGAGCGCGGTTTTTTTCCTGAGGGCGCGAAGCCATGACCGGACACCAAAAATGTTACCTTGGTTGTGAAAAATTTGAAATTATCAGTCAAAAATGAAAGTTGCCCTTGCCCACCTGTAAGGGAGTGATAAAATCCATAATGAATATTCTTTTTTTCACAATCTTGCAGTTGTTTGTAAGGGAAGCTCAGCCCTTAGCGAACTTCCCAATCACATAAGTTCCTAACCTCTTTCATATTCTGGTTCACTTTCGCTTAATTGGAGGTGCTATCAAACAATAATCCTTAGTCTTTTTGCTTACCAATTTTGTAAATGTTTCCCGTCGTTTTACGCTTTTTTTTCAAACCTGGAAGGAGCAAGAAATGCACAAAAAGTCAACTTACAGAGTGTTAGCCCTGTTCCTGGCGCTTGGCATGCTCTTCAGCATGCTCGGCACTAACACAGTCAGGGCGGACAACGCGGAGCCGCAGGCTTCTGTTACTGTGGCGCCGGAAGTGTTGACGGAGATGGAAGTCAATGGCACGGCCAGCTACTGGGTCGAATTCGTCGCGAAGACGGATCTCTCGGCGGCATACAAGATGGGCTGGTCCGAAAGAGGTTGGTACGTTTACGAAACCCTCTCACAGGCAGCCAAGACTTCCCAGGCTCGCGTCGCAGCTTATCTGGAGAATTCCAAGGTGGATTATCAATCCTACTGGATTAAGAACACCATCCTGGTCAAAAGCTCCAATTTAAGCGTGTTGAACGGCCTGCTTGGTTTCTCCGAAATTGAGGCCATTACCCCCCGTCAAACCTTTATCCTTTACGAACCGGATACAAGCGAAGCAGTGGTGGATAACGGCGTGAAAGCTGTTGAACCCAACCTGACGCATATTAATGCGGACGACGTCTGGGCGATGGGGATTGACGGCGCGGGGATGGTTGTCGCAAACATCGACACCGGCGTGCGCTATTCGCACCAGGCATTGGTCAATCAATATAGGGGCAACAACGGCGGCTCATTTGACCATAATTACAACTGGTTCGATCCCTATAACCAATACACTGCGCCAACGGATGCCAACGGCCACGGCACCCACACCATGGGCACCATGGTTGGAGATGACGGCGGCGCGAACCAGATTGGCATCGCCCCCGGGGCGGAGTGGATGGCCTGCCGCGGCTGCAGCACATCCAGCTGTACAGATGCTGCGCTCTTGGCTTGCGGACAATTTATGGCCGCGCCAACCGATGTGTCTGGCGCCAATCCTAATCCGGATATGCGCCCCGACGCGGTTAATAACTCCTGGGGAGACTGCGGCACTTCGTACGATAACTGGTATGCAGGCCCGATTAATGCCTGGCTTGCCGCGGGCGTCTACCCGATTTTCTCCAACGGCAACTCCAGCAACTGCGGATATTCATCTCCTCCCGGACTGAATACCGTTGGGAACCCAGCCCGTTCAGGCAACGTGACTGGCGTCGGCTCTTCCGGCGAACAGAACGGGCTGTATGCGACCCATTCCAACTGGGGCCCCACGGACAACCCGGATACGGTCAATCCGACCGACGGCTATATCTATATGAAACCGCAGGTATTGGCGCCTGGAGTGAGCATCCGTTCCTCCGTGCCGACCAGCGACACATCCTACGAAGACGGTTGGTCCGGCACTTCGATGTCCGCGCCGCATGTTACCGGCCTCGTGGCGCTCATCTGGCAGGTTGCGCCCTGCCTGGTGGGTGATTACGCCACCACGGAAAACATCATTGAGGAAAGCGCGGTTCCTATTATCTATAACGACGGTTCCTCCGCTACCCCCGGAGACTTCCCGAACTACGCGACGGGCTGGGGCGAAATTGACGCCCTGGCAGCAGTCAACTTGGCAGCCGGAACTTGCTCGATGGGGACGCTGCAAGGCACCGTGACCACCGACGGCACCACGCCGCTTGAAGGCGCGAAGATCCTTGCGGACAACGGCGCGGGTTATACCAAGAACATCTATACCGCCGCGGACGGCACTTACAGTTCCGGGCTGCCGGATGGCACTTATACCCTGACCGCCAGCAAATATGGCTATGATACAGTGACCGAACTTGCTGTTGTGGTTACAGAAGACATGACCACCACCCAGGACTTTATCCTTGCCCCGCTGGGCACCACCCTGGTTTCTGGTATTGTCTACGACGCAGGCGTGGCGGGCCTGGGATACCACGGCTATCCGCTGTATGCCTCGATTCACATTACAGCCGGCAGTTTTGACCAGACCATTTACTCGGATCCCTTCACGGGATACTATGAAATCGAACTGGTCGCGGATACCGTACATACCTTTACAACCACCGCGCTGGCTCCTGGCTATGTGACACTGATTGAAGGAGATGTCACGCCATCTGGCCCATTTACCACGCATGATATTGCGCTGGACGTGGAGGCTGAAGCCTGCGCCGCGCCCGGGTACAAGCCGGATTACGATTACTTCTACTCATTTGAGAGCAGCAACGAAGGCTTTACCCCTGGCGGCACCACCTCTTTTGCCTGGGGAGACTTCACCAGCGGCCCCGGCGAAGGCCACAGCGGCACCAAGGGCATTGCCACCAACCCCGGAGGCAACTACAACGCCAGCGAACTGGGATGGATGGCTTCCCCGGTTTTGGACATGAGCGGCTTTGGCAGCGATTCCATCGCGATTCAATGGTGGGATTGGAAGCATATCGAAAGCGTTTCTTATGACTGGGCTCGACTGGATGTGACCAAGGACGGCGGCAGCACCTGGGCTACCGTTTGGGGGCCTGTTGGCGGCGTTTCTGATACCTCTTACAACCGGCAAACAGCCTTACTGGATCCGAGCTATAACGTCTCGAATTTCCAGTTCCGCTTCTACTTCAAATCCGACTCTTCAATTCAATATGAAGGCTGGTATATCGATGATGTTGGGATTGTCGGCGTCTCTGTGCCGCCCCCCACGCAAGTTTTTGGCAGCACATTTGATGGGGACAATGGTGGGTTCACGGTTAGCGGCACTACCAGCTGGGCATGGGGAGCTCCATCTGCCTCGCCTGGCCCCGGCGCGCCGTATTCCGCCCCCAATGTGTGGGCAACTAACCTGACTGGCAATTATGGCAACAGCGAAGCTGGTTGGATTACTTCTCCCGCGATTAACCTGAGCGCGTATGCCGGGCTCGCGCCGACCATCTCCTTCTATCATTGGATGGATACTGAGAGCATATCCTATGACTGGGGCGCGGTTGAAGTAAGCAAGGACGGCGGCGCTACCTGGCAGGATATCTCAGGAAAGATTGGAGATCAACTCTCCTGGGGAAGAAAAACCTATCAAATTGACACGTCATACGCGGTCAGCAACTTCCAGTTCCGCTTCTACTTTAAGAGCGACAGCTCGGTGAATTATGCTGGCTGGTATATCGACGATGTGTCCGTGACTGTTGCGGAACCAGTGATTATCGCTCCGCCCTGCACCCTCATCCCCGGCGGCGTGGTGGCTGGCTATGTCTACAACGACGAAGACGACAGCCCGCTGGTCGGCGCGGATGTGTACAGCACGGAAGTGGCCACCCAGACCATCTTCATTCCTGAAGACCCGGAAAGCGAAGGCCTGTACTGGGCGTTCCAGCCGTTCACGGCCATGCCTCTGAATGATCCATTCGAAGCGCATGATTTCACGGCTGAGAAAGACCTTTACGGCAGCCAGACCGAAACTGTAAACGTTTTGGCAGATGCTATCACCCAGCAAGACTTCTACCTCGGCAGCGGCGCCCTCGAGTTTGACCCCACATCGTTTGAAGCTATCATGATGATGGGTGACGCTCCATATTCCGAAACCCTGACCATCACCAACACCGGCTCTTCCGCCGCGATGTTTGAATTGGTGGAGAAGGACGCTGGATTTGTTCCGCCGCTCTCTATCCCCGCCTTTACAGAGGCGCTGCCCGAAGACACCCGCGCAATCTCGATGGGTCGTGCTCCGGAAGCCGCCAAGGGCGTTGGGCAGGACAAGGCCAGTTCCGGCTTGCCCGGCATCCTGGCCGGCGCGCCCGCCTTCGCGGTTGATATTTACCCCGGCTACAACCTGGTTAATATTCCCGACACGGATGTTCCCGGCGTCTGGAATATCATCGGCTCCGTAGGCAGCTTTGACTTCTTTGCCGGTGATTTTGTCGGCAGCGATTTCAGCACGCTCTACGCGGTCGAATACAACACCAACGGTCTGTACGCCATCAACACAGCTACCGCGGCAGCCACCCTGATTGGGCCAACTACCCCGCCATCTGGTCAGACTTTCTCTGGCGTCACTGGCACCCCGGACGGCACTCTGTACGGTTTGGTAACCAGCTGTTCTGCTTCCAGTCTGGTCACCGTGGATATTGCCACCGGCGCGACCACGCTTTTGGGCGCGCTGCCTGGCGTGGGCTGCGGCATTGACCTGGCATACAATACGGTCGATGACATGATCTACATCGTGGACCTGCTCACATCCAATCTTATGAAAGTCGACCCTGCCACGCTGGCGGTGACGACTGTAGGCTCGCTTGGAGTGGCTCCCAACTACGCTCAGGGCATGGATTTTGAGGAAGAGTCCGGCGTGCTTTACTGGGCGGCTTATGTTGCTTCTGGCGAGCTGCGCGTAATTGATACGACCACAGGCGCGAGCGCCCTGGTTGGGGCATTCCCCACTGGCGCAGAAGTAGACTGCCTGGCCTTCCCGACCGGCGGCGTCTCTGACGTGCCGTGGCTCTCTGAAGACCCGGTCAGCGGCACTATTCCAGCGGGCGGTTCGCAGGAAGTCACGATCACGTTTGACCCGACCGCAGCTGGCCTGTCTCAACCCGGCGATTACCTGGCCGAGCTCAAGATTATGCACGACACGCCATTCGTCTATCCCAACCTGCCCGTGGTTCTGCACCTGGTCGCCCCCGGCACTTACGGCACCGTAAATGGTACCGTACGCGGCCTGGAAGCCTGCGACGTGAACCCGGCTCCGTTGGAAGGCGCGACGGTGAACTTCTGGCAGGACGGCTCGATTGTTTACACAACAACGACCAATGCCAGCGGTTACTATACTTACACGGTCCCGGCTGGCATCTACGATATTCAGGTGGTCGCGACCTACTATCTGTCCATCATCGCGGAGGACGTTGAGGTTATTGGCGGCTCCACCGTGACGATGGACTTTGACCTGCGCTTGTTGGCGCCCTGCCTGAGCGTTCTGCCGACTGCACTTGAGCAGACGCAGCTGACGGATACCGTTACCACGCAGACGCTGACACTGGTGAACACTGGCGCGAATTCTGTGGACGTGGAGCTGATTGAACTGCCGGTTGTCGGCATATTAGCTGATCAATTGCTGCAGGACCCAAGCTTTGAGCTGTATACAAGCCCAAGCAGCCCGTGGGACCAATACTCGCTGAACTATGGAACGCCGCTTTGCACCATCGATGATTGCGGTACAGGGACTGGAACTGGTCCACGTACTGGCGATGTATGGTCTTGGTTCGGTGGATCTTCAACGGGTGACTCGGGTTATGTATCACAGGTTGTTACGATACTGCCTGGAACCGCTGAGATGACGTTCTACGTGGAGCAATATGTCTGCGGCGCCGCCGGCGCGAGCAACTACTTAGCCCTAAAGGTTGACGGCACAGAAATCTGGCGTACAGATGGTCTTGGCTCAGCCTGCGGCGTCTTGGGGTATCGCCTGGTGACTGTTGACGTTTCGGACTTTGCCGATGGGGATACGCATGAGATCAAATTCGACTCTGTCACGGTTGATGGCGCCAACTTCTTCGTTGATGACGTTGAGTTGAACCTGGAAGCTGGCGGGGATGTGCCTTGGTTGGCTGAAGATCCAATCGCTGGCACCGTACCGGCTGATTCCACCCTTGATATCACCATCACCTACGACTCTACTGGGCTTGCGGAAGGCGATTACATGGCCACCCTGCGTGTCAAGAATCCACCCGCCTCAGCCATTAATGTCCCGGTGACGCTGCATGTCATCAACGTTCTCCACTTCTACATCCCGCTTTTGTTCAAGTAAAGCGCGGACGCGGAAGCGTTTAACCTAAGTAATCACGGAAAATCATCCGGCAGAGCCATCTGCCGGATGATTATTTAAGAGCGCTTCGTGATAGAATCGAGCCCATTGGGGCCCCCTGGCATGAAACTTTTACCGCTGCTGAATTCTGTCATCATCTGCGCGCTGCTGCTGATGGGCTGTGCCGCGCCTGCCGCGCCTGAAATTACCCCGACCCTTGAAAACCCCGCTTGCGAGATTGACGTCTGGATTGCCCCGGAAGTCCCCGCGCGCGTCCGCGAGAATTTTGTGCTGCCGGCCGGTCTCCAGTGGGCAAAAACGCAGGGTCCCTGCAGCGTGACTCTCGGATTGGACTCCTTCAGGGAGCCCGATCAGATAGTCCTGGCGCAAATTCTGTGGGAGTACGCCCTGGTCGCGCCGAGTTGGTCCTTCCGCGAGGGGGCGGCCAGCGCGGACTTGAGGGCGGCCTGGGAAGGAAGAGCCCGCGGCAGCCTGATGCAATTGCAGCAGCTGATTATCTACGCTGAGGACTACAACGCCTTGTTAGGTTTGCTGGGGGAACCTGCTGAGGACGAAAGCTTGAGCGAGATGCTCAGCTTGGCGCCTAACGAGAAAATTAGCCTCTCAGACCGGCTTGGGGCTTCGGTTTGGGCGATTGTGCCAATAAGCCGGATTCAACCGGATTATCGGGTGTTGGCAATCGATGAGGTTTCTCCACTTCAAGCCGATTTCTCCCAGCAGAGTTACGCCTTGCGGGGGATTTATAGCCTGCATGCCAGCCCGGAAACAGCGGATCGACTGGGTGAAGCGGGAATGGAGGCGCTCGCGCGCGGGTTGGCGGGTGAGACAATAGCAGCCGCAAACCCGCAGCCAGAGAGCTTGCCTGCAAGCACAGCCCTGGCAGCGCCCACAAAGACGGAAAGCCGGCAAACCCCAACCGTTAGCGCGCAGGAACGCGTCCGGCGAAAAGATGGGGCAGTAGAGGTCCTGATCCCGGCCGGGGAGTTTACTTTTGGGTGCGTCATCGAACACAACGGCGGCTTTGACTGCCCGGATGATGAGCTGCCCAGCCGCAGAATAAACCTGGATACGTATTACATTGATAAGTACGAGGTCAGCAACCGACAGTATGCGCTGTGCGCGGCTGAGGGGGCTTGCCCCCAGCCCGCCTATCGCTACTCCGCCAGCCGGGAGTCTTACTACGACAACCCGGAATATGCGGACTACCCGGCGGCGAATGTGTCCTGGACGGAAGCCGCGGCGTACTGCGCCTGGGTTGGGGGAAGGCTTCCCACCGAAGCTGAGTGGGAGAAGGCTGCCAGGGGGGCGGATGTGCGCGCCTATCCCTGGGGGGACAGCGATCCAAGTTGCGCGAAAGCCAACGCGAAAGACGAGGTTAAGGGCTCGAACTGCGTGGGGGATACTTTGGCGGTCGGAAGCCTGCCCGAAGGCGCGTCGCCTTATGGAGTGATGGATATGGCCGGGAATGTGTGGGAGTGGGTGCAGGACTGGTACGTTTTGGACGCGGACGGCCTGCGCATCAGCATTGATCCATTCGCGCCGGATTTGGGATTTCATAAGGTCGTGAAGGGTGGATCCTGGGATTACGCCTGGAGCCGGCTGCGGATCGCGTACAACAGCGACCATGAACCGGACGCGCATAAACTCAGTTTTGGATTCCGCTGCGCGGCTCCGGTGGAGTGAACCCCTTGAGACTGGACGGCGGCTTTTAGCGGGAGTACTTCTCCGGCGCTTCATTTATCCAGACTTGCATTGAAACAGATTAAGAAGCAAAAGAGCGTTTCAAGTTAATGTCGCGGCGCGCCTTGAGAGATTTCGGCGCGCCGCTGAAAGTGTTGGTCAGGCTTTTGAATTCCGAAAAACCAGTCCGTCCGGTCCCACGTCCAGGGTGATGGTGTCTCCTTCGCGGAATAGCCCGGAAAGAATTTTGAGGGCCAGGGGGTCCTGCACTTCCCGCTGGATAGCGCGCTTGAGGGGCCGCGCGCCAAATTCCGGTTCAAAGCCGACCTCTGCCAGCCAGGCCGATGCCGCGGGAGTGGTTTGGAGAGTGTAGCCGCGCGCTGCGAGTAGATCCGCCACACGGCCGAGCTGGATACTGACAATTTTTACCAAATCCTCTTTTGCAAGCGGTTTAAAGATGACGATTTCATCGACGCGATTCAGAAACTCCGGCCTGAAAAAGGCCTTCAGAATATCAGTGACCTGATCGCGAGTGACCTGACTTGCTTTTTCCGGGTCGGACCATAACTGAGAGCCCAGATTACTGGTCATGATGATTAAGGTGTTGCGGAAATCCACCGTACGGCCCTGTCCGTCGGTCATACGGCCGTCGTCCAGCACCTGTAAAAGCGCGTTAAATACCTCCGGATGCGCTTTTTCGATTTCGTCGAACAGAACCACACTGTACGGACGTCTGCGCACCGCTTCTGTGAGCTGACCGCCTTCTTCGTAGCCAACGTAACCAGGCGGAGCGCCAAAAAGACGGCTGATGGTATGTCTTTCCTGATATTCACTCATGTCCACCCGTACGATAGCGTTCTGATCATCAAAAAGAAATTCCGCCAGAGCACGGGCAAGCTCGGTTTTACCTACACCCGTAGGTCCGAGGAAAATAAAGGAACCGATCGGGCGGTTAGGATCCTGCATGCCAGAGCGGGAGCGGCGCACGGCGTTGGAAACGGCAGTTACCGCTTCATCCTGACCGACCACGCGCTGATGTAAGCGGTCCTCCATGCGCAGCAGCTTCTCCATTTCGCCCTCTAACAGGCGGTTCACAGGGATGCTTGTCCACTTTGCCACAATTTCCGCGATTTCCTCGGAATCGACCTCTTCCTTGAGCAGAGCGCCGTTTTGCTGAAGTTCTTTCAATTTTGCTTCAGCGGTCTGGATTTTTTCTTTCAACTGGTGCAGGGTTTCGTAGCGTAGGCGCGCCGCTTTTTCCAGGTTGGCATCGCGCTCGGCCTGTTCTATTTCCTGTTCGGTTTCCTCCAGCTGCGCCTTAAGCGTGCGCAAATTGGAAATCGCGTTTTTTTCAATGTTCCAGCGTAGATTCAAAGCGCTGGATTTTTCGCGCAGGTCCGCCAGGTCTTTTTCAAGCTTTTCCAGCCGATCCCTGGAAGCCTGGTCTTTTTCTTTTTGCAGCGCCTGCCGTTCGATCTCCAGCTGCATTATCTGCCGATCCACTTCGTCCAACGCCTGCGGCTTGGAGTCTATCTCTGCGCGCAGGTGCGCCGCGGCTTCATCAATAAGATCAATGGCTTTATCCGGTAATCTTCTGTCTGTGATATAGCGGCTGGAGAGCGTGGCAGCGGCAATAACAGCGGGGTCGGTGATGCGAACTCCATGGTGCACTTCATAACGGGACTTGAGACCCCGCAGGATGCTGATCGTGTCTTCCACTGAAGGCTCCAGCACCATCACAGGTTGAAAACGACGTTCAAGGGCGGCGTCCTTTTCGATATATTTACGGTATTCACTGGTCGTTGTTGCCCCAATCAGATGCAGTTCTCCCCGTGCGAGCATGGGCTTGAGAATGTTACCTGCGTCCATCGCGCCTTCAGCGGCACCAGCGCCAATTACGGTATGCAGTTCATCTATGAAGAGAATGATTTCACCTTCGGCATCGGTCACCTCTTTCAGGGCTGCTTTCAATCGCTCCTCAAACTCGCCGCGGTATTTGGCGCCGGCAACAAGCGCCGCCATGTCCAACTGGACCACCCGCTTCTTTTTTAAGCCCTCCGGTACGTCGCGCTTGACAATGCGTTGGGCAAGGCCTTCCACAATGGCGGTCTTGCCGACGCCAGGGTCGCCAATGAGAGCAGGGTTATTCTTGGTGCGGCGGGAAAGAATCTCGATTGTCCGACGGATTTCCTCATCGCGACCAATCACGGGATCAAGTTTACCCTGCCGGGCGAGCGCGGTCAGATCGCGTCCGTACTTTTCCAACGCCTGAAATGTGGCTTCCGGGTTCTGGTTTGTCACGGATTGGCTTCCCCGAACAGAGCGGAGAGCTTTCAGGATGGCGTCACGGGTAATTCCGTAACTCTCAAGGAGTTTGTTTTCGGGTGTTTCCGTGAGGCCTAAGAGGATGTGTTCAGTAGAAGTGAAATCGTCTCCCATGCCTTTGGCGTAACGTTGGGCTGCGTCCAGTGCAGAAACTGCCGTAGCGCTTAAGCTGATTTGCCCTATGCCGTGCACTTTGGAATGTTTTTCCAGGCTGCTGCGGAGTTCATGCAGTAGCGCATGGGTACTGCCTGCGATTTGCGTGAGGACTGCCGGCACGATACTTTCGGTTTGCTGGAGCAGCGCCAGAAGAAGGTGCGCCGGTTCAACAGCCGGGTGGTTCAGCTCACGCGCGGCGCTTTCTGCCGCAAGCAGGGCTTCCTGCGCTTTTTGCGTAAATTTATTGATGTCCATAATGTCTCCAGAATACAAAGTTTATTTGATTCTATTTATTGGTAGTATAGATAGGTATTGTTTGATTTCTGTAAAAAGAATAATCTCGGAAAAAGCGGATAATTCCCAAAAATAGCGCAAACTGGCTTAAGAAAGGGAAAATTTATCGAAAAAAGCCCTTGACTTAATTTTCGAGATGCCTATAATAGGCGTTTGTGCAATTGAACAGCACCTTGAAAAGTGAAGAGCCTGAAGATTTGAACTGAAAAGTCCAAATTCCCCCTTGACAAACAAACTTGTTTCGTCTAAAATAATTCTTCCAAGGCAAAACGTTGGTAGTTGACCCTTGGAAATAGAACTTTGAAAAAAGCCAGAATTCGTGGGAATGAAGACAACCAAGGTTGCAGTGCCCGGTGCCGGCGAGTAAAAAATTGCCGGCGATTTCGTCTGTAAGAAAGTCGAAAATGGCATTGACAAGAAAGACCTGTTTCGGTAGAATCCTGCTCTCATGAAGTCAGAACCTTAACAACTGAAAAGTGATAGGAAGATAGTAAAGCAATACAATAGGTAAGAAACAAGCCTCGTTAATTGTCCTTTCCGTAAAACGAAACACCGAAAGGTGATAAATTTAGCGGAGAGTTTGATCCTGGCTCAGGATGAACGTTGGCGGCGTGCCTAATACATGCAAGTCGAACGGAGATTGTAGCAATACGGTCTCAGTGGCGAACGGGTGAGTAACGCGTTGGTGACCTGCCCCGAAGTGTGGAATAACAGATCGAAAGAGCTGCTAATACCGCATAATATCCAGAAGATTAGATGCTTTTGGATTAAAGGATTTATTCGCTTCGGGAGGGGCCTGCGTCCCATCAGCTAGTTGGTAAGGTAAAGGCTTACCAAGGCTATGACGGGTAGGGGACCTGAGAGGGTGGCCCCCCACAATGGAACTGAAACACGGTCCATACACCTACGGGTGGCAGCAGTAGGGAATATTAGTAATGGGCGAAAGCCTGAACTAGCAACGCCGCGTGTGCGAAGAAGGCCTTCGGGTTGTAAAGCACTTTTTGAGAGGATGAGGAAGGACGGTACTCTCAGAATAAGTCTCGGCTAACTACGTGCCAGCAGCCGCGGTAACACGTAGGAGGCAAACGTTATCCGGATTTACTGGGCGTAAAGCGCGTGTAGGTGGTTTGGTAAGTAGGGCGTGAAAGCTCCTGGCTCAACTGGGAGAGGCCGTTCTAAACTGCCGAACTAGAGGATGGTAGAGGGAGGTGGAATTCCGGGTGTAGCGGTGGAATGCGCAGATATCCGGAGGAACACCAGTGGCGAAAGCGGCCTCCTGGACCATTCCTGACACTCAGACGCGAAAGCTAGGGTAGCAAACGGGATTAGAGACCCCGGTAGTCCTAGCCCTAAACGATGTAGACTAGGCGTCGGTGGTTTAAACGCCATCGGTGTCCAAGCTAACGCGATAAGTCTACCGCCTGGGGACTACGGCCGCAAGGTTAAAACTCAAAGGAATTGACGGGTCCCCGCACAAGCAGCGGAGCGTGTGGTTTAATTCGTTGCTACACGAAGAACCTTACCTGGGTTTGACATAGCAGTGGTAGGGAAGCGAAAGCGGACCGACCCTTCGGGGAGCTGTTACAGGTGTTGCATGGCTGTCGTCAGCTCGTGTCGTGAGATGTTCGGTTAAGTCCGCTAACGAGCGCAACCCTCGCTGTGTGTTACAAGTGTCACACGGTACTGCCGGTATTAAGTCGGAGGAAGGTGGGGATGACGTCAAGTCAGCATGACCTTTATATCCAGGGCTACACACACGCTACAATGGTCAGTACAATAGGTTGCCAAGCCGCGAGGCGGAGCCAATCCTAAAAAGCTGGCCTCAGTTCAGATTGCAGTCTGCAACTCGACTGCATGAAGTTGGAGTTGCTAGTAACCGCAGGTCAGCTATACTGCGGTGAATACGTTCCCGGGGATTGTACACACCGCCCGTCAAGTCATGGGAGCTGGCAACACCTGAAGCCGGTATCCTAACCCGCAAGGGAGGGAGCTGTCAAAGGTGGGGTCGGTGACTGGGACTAAGTCGTAACAAGGTAGGTGTACCGGAAGGTGCGCCTGGATCACCTCCTTT
>Ga0208458_1002135_pt1 | contig 15016 bp, 15 predicted proteins | sample AD_UKC085_MetaG_FD_184432 | JGI IMG/M metagenome (GOLD analysis project Ga0208458, IMG submission 184432) | Active sludge microbial communities of municipal wastewater-treating anaerobic digesters from USA - AD_UKC085_MetaG (SPAdes) (version 2) | ecosystem: Engineered > Bioreactor > Anaerobic >... | reverse complement strand
CCGGCAGCTTGCCGTCCAACCCCAGCAACTGGCTTTCAGCCGGGAGCTGGGCGGCGAGGTGGTGATTGCAGTTTTCAATGCTGCCGATGAGGGAATCCCCATGGAATTGCAGGTTCCATACCCCAATGGCACGCAGTTTGTGGACCGGTGGAACCAGGACGAGGTTTTTGGGGTTGTGGACGGAAAAATCCGCCTGGGTGCTGTAAATCCGTACGGGATGCGCATCCTGTGTACAAAGGGATCGTAAAAAAACAGCCCCGGCATGCCGGGGCTGTTGTGTGGATCGAATAAGTTAGCGAACGGTAATTGGGGCAACAGTTGTCTTGCCCTGCCCGTCCAGGTCTTCCACGATGTAACCGATCACGAACTGACCGGCAGGAGCATAGAGCTCCTTCCAGGTGAATGTCTGGCTGCCAAAGGTCAGGGTCTCTCCTTCCTGTTGAATCACCTGGGTAACATTGCCCTCTGAATCCAGGTCCATCCAGCGGTCCAGGATGGTAAAGGTGTCTCCCGCCTGGGGGATGATTTCGCGCGGCGCGCCGGTGGCATCCGTGCCGGTAAACCCGAACACCTGCTGAAGCACGCCATTGCTGAAGAACATCCGGGCGTAGCGGGTATCGGAGTTGGCGGCATCGGTGTACATTCCTTCCACCATGTAGACGGCTTCCTCGCGGGATTGCCCATAGACCGTGGGCATGAACAGGGCAACTGCAGTGGTTTCGCCATCCGTCAGCCCGTAGAGAATAGGCTGCCACTCAAATTCGAGGGTGAAATCGGTGGATCCCCACCTGGGGTAATAGACGCCGTTCAATTCCAGGGTTTCGGTGACGTCCAGGTAGTCGCTGTCGGCAACATAGATGGAATTGGATGCGGTATCCAGCAAGCCCACCAACAGCTTGATGTAGCCGATGTTTTCCCCGCTGATGTCTGCGCTCAGGATGACTGAGCCTTCCGGGGCAACCGTATCAGCCGACAGGCTGAGCGGGGATACCGTGATTCCGCCGCTTGCCGGTCCGCGGACGGCGACACCGGCATCCGGGATGGTGACCGAGCGTTGATCCGCCTCGAAGGACTTCTTGGTGTAGTGGTAGGCAAGGAATTCATCCCATAGTGAGTCGTTCACAAACTGGCTGGCTGCCACATTGTAGGACTGGGGTCCAGCCTGGGCGGTCTGGTAGAGCTGCGAGTTGGGGAAGTAGATGGAGATGCCCGTGGCACCGGGTTTCTTGGAGCCATGCTTTTCGGCAACCACCGCCTTTTCAAGTGCATCCAGCACCCCTTCGGCTGCCTGTGTGACCCTGCTTTCCCCGGCTGCCTGGGCTGCCAGCTGGACAAAATGCCCAAGGTCAATATAGGACGGCGGAACATTGGTGCCAAAAATGCTGGTGAAGCTCTGCGAATAGCTGCGCGCCTGGGCAACCGCCCGCTGATTGGTGCCCTGGAGGATGAACGAGAAGTTGTTGACCGCATCAATTAATTCCGGCACGGCGGATAGGTCCACCACCGCCAGCGTGGTGGTTGGGGTTAACTGCCGGACGATCTGGTCGGCGCTGGGTGCGCCGCCGTAAAAGCTGCTCAGCGGGGAGCCGCGCCCTACAAATTCCGAGCGGGCGGAGCTGTCCTGGATGCGTTCATCGTCTTCAATGTAGCTGTCCACAATATATCTACCCAGGTCTGCACCGCTCATGGATGGGTTGGATGCCAGTTCTTCCAGGAAGGACGCATACGCCCAGCCAAGGGAGGGCTCGGTTTCCTGCGATGTGACTGCATAGCGCCCGTGATCAGCAAGGGCATCCAGGACTTCAATATGCCCCATCAGGCAGGCATCCATGCCAATCAGTTCAAACTTATCCAACCCGGTTTGAGTGCGGATTATTTCCAGCGCGGCATCAATCTCGTGCAGGTAAAGCTGATCGCCGATTGCCGAGGCAAGCGGCAGCCTGGAATCACCCCGACCGGTTGCGGTCGGGTCGCTCCAGCCGCCAGGCCAGCCCATGCCGTGGTCTGAAAGAATCAGTGCAACTTTATCGGCAGGATATTGCTGGATTGCCCAGGTGGCAAAATCAACCAGGGTGTTGCCATCCGCCATGTTGGCTTCGCCCAGGTCCTGGATGAGTTGTGAGTTGACGCGGGTGAGGTCGTTATCCTGGGTAATATAAAACCGCCTGGTGGAAGTCCAGTTACCATCGCCGGAATAACCGCCATAAAAACGGTCCACCTGGGCGACAATTTGCACGTTCTCACTGGACCCCACCCGTTCGGCTTCGTTCAGGTCAATGTAAATATCCTGTTCCAGCACCTTGTCATCGGCGTCCTGGTACAGGAGGATCAGCCAGGTATCGCCGCCGGCAGTTTCCAGCCCGGAGGTGGAAGGGCGTGATGTGGGGCGCTGGGTCGGCGCAATGTAGGCGGTTGTCGGCTGCTCGATATAAGGACCGGTGTTGCCGGAATCGTATGGATCGGACGACCCGCCCAGCAGGGAGGAGAGATCCAGACCGCCGGAGAACAGGACAACCGCGATGGCAATCAGCAGGATGATCCCCAAGCAGCCCATTCGTTTGGGCGAGCCCAGCAAGCCGCCCAGCGAGGGCATCATGCCGGAGCCGCCCGAAGTTCCCGTGGGTCCGCCGCCGGTGTAGGATGGACCGGTGGACGGGGTTTCACGGTCACGGCGGGGGGCGTCCGCCCGTTCGGTGGGACCGCCGGAGGGACCGGCTGGACGCCTGCGCCCGGCGCGGATGACCGGCTTTTTCCCGGGGTCACTGGAATTTTGTGAGAATGCCATCCTCCCGGATGGGCTGTCCTGGGGGGCAGCTGCGGGTGCAAGCCGCCAGGAAAACAGGCGGATACTCTCCAGGGTATGTTCAATCATGCTTTGAAGGAATTTCATCTTCCCCTCCTGCTGAAAGGATGGATAAAGGATGCGGATCTCCATCAAAGATCCAAGTTTGATTCATTCTATCACAAACTCAATCCATGGCATGGATGGATGATCGCGGTATAAAAAAGCCCGCTGAGGGGCATCAGCGGGCTTTGGGGATTTATTCCTCGGTAATTTTCACCGTCAGCAACTTGACGCCGGGATATTCCGGGCGCATGGGGTCACGCGGTTTGATGGACATCAACACGTCCATGCCGGAGGTGACTTCGCCAAACACGCTGTGCTTGTTATCCAACCAGGGGGTGGCGACATGGGTGATGAAAAATTGCGAGCCGTTGGTGTTGGGTCCGGCATTTGCCATGGACAGGATGCCAGGCTTGTTGTGCCGCAGGGAGGCGTGGAATTCGTCCTTGAATTTGTAGCCAGGACCACCCCGACCGGTTCCGGTTGGATCGCCGCCCTGTGCCATGAAATCGGCAATCACGCGGTGGAAGATGGTGTTATCGTAGAAGCCTTCCCGCGCCAGGAAGACGAAGTTGTTCACGGTCATGGGGACCTTGTCGGCATGCAGGTGAACAACAATCTCACCCAGATCGGTCACAAAGGTGGCGGTGTAGGTTTTCTTGAGATCGAGTGTAAACTTGGGGGCGGATGCCCATTGTTGGATGGGGGACATGCGGTATGGTTCCTTTCGGTTCAATCAGGTTTGGTTGGCTTTCCGGCTTTGATAGGTTTTCCAGCTGAGCCGGAAAAAATTAATCATGTGCTGGATGGGGCGGATGTGGCTGCCCTGGTCGCGGTAGATGGTCTGGATGGGCACCCACTCCATGCGGAACTGCCTGCGTGTGCAGGTGACGATCATTTCGACCTCAAATTCGAAGCCCTGCTCCTGCGATTCCAGGACGGCTTCCACCAGGCGGCGGCTGATGAGCCGGTAGCCGCTCTGGTTGTCACGGATGGGCTGCCCCAGTGACCATGAAAAGATTCCCTGCCCCAGGGTGTTTGCCAGCCGCCGGGTAAACGGCATCCGGGTGAAATCGCGCGCCCCAATGATCAGGTCAGCGCCAGTAGCGCGGTGGGCGGCGAGGAAAGCGGGGATCTCCGCCGGGTCGTGCTGACCATCGGCGTCGAGGGTGAGGACTGCCTGGCAGCCCTGCGCCAGGGCATGGTGGAACCCCGCCCGCAGTGCGGCGCCCTTGCCCTGGTTGGGGACCTGCCGCAGGACGACGGCACCGGCTGCTTCCGCGGTTTGGGCGGTTTCGTCGCTGGAGCCGTCATCCACCACCAGCACCGGCAGGTGTGCCTGTGCCGCCCGGATGACGGGGACAATCCGCCGGGCTTCGTTGAATGCCGGGATGAGGGCAAGGATGGGGATGGGAGTCATGCAGGGAATTGTATCATGCCTGCATCCGCCGGGGGATGACTATTTTGTGTTGTACCTGGATTCCAATTCGAACCCTGGATGATTAAGGTGAATGATCCATTCCCGGCTGCGTTTGTCTTCCTCCAACAAGCTGTTTTTCAGCCCTTCCTCAATAATGTCGCAGGTCAGCCTGCCATAGGGGCTGATGATTCCCTTCAGAAAAACAGCTTTCTCCGATTCATCCTCCAGGCATTCCCGGGCTTTATTGGTGGAGACTTTGCGTGTCAGGATGGGGTCTTCCCCCTTCATTGAAATGACATTCCATCCGCCATAGCGCCACTTCAAATATAATCGCCGGATACCCGATGTGAACGCAATGGTGAGGACCAGCCAGGTGAAATTTTGGAGCAGACCCGACCAGAACCACTCCCGTAAATCGATCAATGGAAACATGATGTACCTCCAGTGGAAATTTTCCATCACCTGATCAACGATGAGGGACACAAACAGTTTCATTTTACATCATTGAGTGCGGATGTCTTCCCTTCTGCCGGTGGATGATCCATTCTCGTCCCTGTCAAGGCTGAGATGGCGGGTTCGAATCCCGTCGGGTGGAAAGAAGCCCCTCCCCATCCCTACCCTGCGGGCAGGTCATTCCCAAATTCTGCGCATCCGGACAAAACCTCATTCCTGTCAAGGCTGAGGTCGCGGGTTCGAATCCCGTCGGGTGGAAAGAAGCCCCTCCCCAACCATGCCCTGTGGGAAGGTCATTTGCAAATTCTAAGAATTTGGAGAGGGGGATAAAAATCTCCTCACCATTTTGGTGCTTTCAAAATGGAGAGGGACGGGGATGGGCTGGTTTGAGTCAATCCTGCCCAGGTTCTTCGGGAGATGGACTTTCCCTGCCGCTTGATCCCTGCTGGACGGCATTCAGGATGACCTGCAAGACGGCATCCAGTTGATTAAGCACCTCGTGGTTCCAAAACCGGATCACCCGGTAACCATGCTCTGCCAGGAAGGCAGTCCGGTTGGCATCATACTCTGCCTGATCCATGTGCTGACTGCCGTCCAGTTCGAGGACTAGTTTCACGCTGGGTGCACAGAAGTCCACGATGTAGCTGCCGATGGCATGTTGACGGCGGAAGGCGACTCCGCCGACTTGATTCCGGCGCAGTTTTTGCCATAGAATGTGCTCTACAGGGGTGGGCTGCCTGCGCAGTTTGCCTGCGCGGTACAGGGTTTTTGGCGCGGAGCGTTTTTGTCTCATGATTTGATTATAGCTGAGGGTAAAAATCCCCTCCCCATATTTTGCGATTTTTACGAGTGGAAAGAAGCCCCTCCCCAACCCTCCCCAAATTCTGCGAATTTGGAGAGGGGGACAGGCATCGAGTGGGGTGACATGCCAGGGGGGTAAAAATCCCCTCCCCAAATTTTGCGATTTTTAAGAGTGGAAAAAAGCCCCTCCCCAACCCTCCCCAAATTCTGCGAATTTGGAGAGGGGGACAGGCATCGAGTTCGCTGACCTGCCTGCGGGAAGAAAAACCCTCCCCATTTTGGTACTTTCAAAATGGGGAGGGTTAGGGAGGGGCATCTCATCGAGTGAGAAGTGGGGATTTTAAGCAGTGGAGCTTGTTCACGAGTTCGCATTGTCACTGGTTTCAATCTCATCGAGTGAGAAGTGGGGATTTTAAGAAGAAATTCTCTACTTTGCTCCCATCGAGGAGAATGTTTCAATCTCATCGAGTGAGAAGTGGGGATTTTAAGTACGCATGAAACCTGGTGAGAAAGCCAATGTTTTCACGTTTCAATCTCATCGAGTGAGAAGTGGGGATTTTAAGAACAAGCGCTAGGCGAACTCGAAAGAGCGGTTGTTTAGTTTCAATCTCATCGAGTGAGAAGTGGGGATTTTAAGCACGATTCTCATCGGACCAATACCTGCTGGTTTATTGTTTCAATCTCATCGAGTGAGAAGTGGGGATTTTAAGGTTCAAGTTGGTCGCGAAGAAGCTCGCGACCAATAGCGCCAGCGAGTTTCAATCTCATCGAGTGAGAAGTGGGGATTTTAAGGATTATGTCACCATGTATTATCCCTTCCACGACCTCGACCAGTTTCAATCTCATCGAGTGAGAAGTGGGGATTTTAAGCTGTTTTTGGACAACCAAGTAAAGTGGTTCAATGACCCACTGCCGTTTCAATCTCATCGAGTGAGAAGTGGGGATTTTAAGTGAGATATATGTTAATCGCATCCGTTTCCTTTTACGGGACAATGGTTTCAATCTCATCGAGTGAGAAGTGGGGATTTTAAGCGTTGGTGTGCTGGTAGTGCTGAGCATGGCTTTGTCGGCAGTTTCAATCTCATCGAGTGAGAAGTGGGGATTTTAAGTGCCCGATGATATTGGTGTGATTTGGAATACCCAGGAAGCATTGTTTCAATCTCATCGAGTGAGAAGTGGGGATTTTAAGATGGTTATGGCGTTGCTCGCAAGCTGTGCGCCTATGCCAGTTTCAATCTCATCGAGTGAGAAGTGGGGATTTTAAGAACGAGGAAGGAAATTACGCCGCGGATAATAATGCGTTTCAATCTCATCGAGTGAGAAGTGGGGATTTTAAGAGCCACAGGTGGCGGTGGACAGTTCAATTATACAACAAAACCTGCCACCTGTTGCAGTCAATTTTCACCAACTGCCACAGGTGCCGGTTTTGGAAGTTATCGAGACAGACTTTCATTTGAAAAATGCCTGTCTGCCTCGATAAAATGATCCATATTTGCCAATTTTTAAGGCTAAAGATTGCCTTTATCCCCCACCGGTGGGGGGTGCTTGGGAAAATCATCGAGACAGACTGATTCATGATTTACCCCCCCTCTGTCTCGATAGCTCCACCAACAATCATGGCGTCCCTGGTGGGATGCACCACGTCCACCCCGCAGGTGATCTCGGTTTTTGCCATGCAGCTGGCACAGAGGAAATAATAGCGCACCTGGTCCACCCGGGGGCGGATGACCCTGCGGACGGCTTTGCGCATCCGTTCCAGTTGTTTTGGCTCCAGCAGGCACTCAAACACCGAGTACTGCACGGGGGTGCCGTAATCCAGCAGGGCATTATGGAGTTTGGTCCGGCGCTTGTCGCTGCTGATGTCGTACACGACGAGAAGGAATTGTTGGGCGGGCATGGTTCACCTCAGCGGATGCGGAAGGGCTGGTAGACGGGTTCGCGCCCCTCGATGACGTGCGCAATCCGGCGCGCCTGGACTTCGAAGAGCTTTTGATACGAAATTGCCCGGTTGATGCCGGGAGGGCTGATTTCAGAATGCAGCTTGCGGTTAAACTGGTGGAAAAAGATGCGCCTGCCCCTGCCCGTCAGCCAGGTGCCGGGCTCGTCACCCTGCGGGGTGAAATGTTCGGGGCGCAGGATGCGGTGGTTGACGATGTTGAGCACCAGTGAATCGACGACCGGGGCGCGGAATTCCTCCTCCAGGTCGAGCGCCAATGCCGGGCGCCCGTACTGCTCGGTGTGGTAATAGCCGAGGTAGGGATCCAGCCCGACGATTTCCAGCGCGGCGCACAGGCTGCAGTGCAGCAGGGTGTAGCCCAGGCTGAGCAGGGCGTTGATGGGATCGCGCGGCGGGCGGCGGTTGCGGCTGCGGAAGCCCCAGGCGGGATCAAAAAGGTCCCGGTAAATGCCAAAATAGGCGTGGGCGGCGGCGCCTTCCACGCCCAGCAGGGTTTCCAGGCTGGGGCTGGTTTCTACTCTTTGTTGAAACCGGCGCAGTTCTGCCAGACCGGGATGGAGGGATTTTTGATTGGTGCGCAGCCACCGACATGCTAATTGAATCTGATTCCAAATTTTCCCGGTGACGATGGAACGCGCCAGGTGCAGGGAGAATTCGGCATCAGCATCGCGCTGGTGCTGGAACTGGCGCAATGCCACGTTCAACCCGCTGGGACCCGTCAGCCTGCCCAGCAGCCTGCCGCCGGAGGAGAGGAAAAAGACGGGGATTTCGCGGGCGAGCAGGGCGTGGATGGCGGGGGTGGTCATGCCCACCCTGCCCAGCAGCACCACGTGCGAAACCTGGTCCAGCCGGGTGCGGAAGAGGACTTCGTCCTCCAGGGTGACCAGGATGCGCTCGTACTCCACCTCCAGCCGGGAGCCGGTTTCAAAGACATACAGCCCGGGCATGGCTAGTCGTACTCCGGTCCAAAATCGCTGAACAATGCGTCCACTTCATTGCCCTCCACTTCAATCTGCTTGTCTTCCCAGGAATAGCGGTAGGTATCGGGGGTGAAATGCACCCCCAGGAAGGTGAACTCCTCCGCAAAGGAGGTGAGGCGGGTTTTTTGCGGCTCGTAGGATAATTGCAGGTGCTGCAGGATTGCCTGCACGTCGGTGTATGCCAGGCGGGCTTCGGCTTCGCTTTCCTCCAGGATGATGAAATCATCGGCGTAGCGCACCAGGTGATAGCCCAGCCCGGTGGCGGAGAGATCCAGCCGGTGGAGGAAGACATTTGCCAGCAGGGGCGAAAGCGGCGAGCCCATGGGGATGCCGCGGCTGGCGGCGGAACTGCCATGGCTTTTCTCCAGCCACAGGCTGATGAGCGGGAGGAGGGAGTCATCCGGCAGGTCCGCCTGCAGGAAGCGCAGCAGCAGCTCGTGATCGACGGAATCAAAGAAGGCATCGATGTCGGCATCCAGCACGTGGGTGCGGTCGTTGGCGCGGTGGATGAGGATGCGCTGGACTGCCTGCTTGAGGCTGCGCCCGGGGCGGTAGCCGTAGGAGCAATCAAGGAAGCGGGCTTCATAGAAGGGCATCAGCACATCCGCCACGGCGCGCTGCAGCACCCGGTCGGTGACGGTGGGGATGCGCAGGGTGCGGAACTCGCCGGGTTTGCGCTTGGGGATGTGGCGCAGCCGCAGCTTGTGGGGCTGGTAGGTGTTGCTGCGGACGGATTTTGCCAGCTCCACCAGGCGTTCCTCCCAGTTGCGCCGCCAGCGCTGGATGGAGATGGAATCGACGCCGGGGATGCCGTCATTTTCGGCAATGGTCACCTAGGCGCGGCGGAGGACATCGGGCTGGAGCGCCTGCTGAAGGAGGGTAACCCCGGTGAACCCCTGGCGGGCGGGCAAGGCGTCACCTTTCCCGGAGCAGGCGGGTTTGCCCCATTCCCTGGGTGGTGTGGTAGCCGGTGCCGGAATAAAAGGCAAAGGTGAAAAGCAGGTGGAGGGCAACCCGCATGGCGGGGTGCACCTCGATGGCGCGCAGGGTGAGCCTGCCGGTGCAGCCAATTGCCTGGCGGATGCCCTCGCTGATTTTGAGGGTGCGCAGGGAGTAGTTCACCACGCCCAAATCCTCGCGCCCGATGCGCACAAGGTCATCGGGCAGGGCAAAGGGGGCAAAGGCATTCCAGCGCTCCAGCCAGGAGCGGATCATCAGGTCGGGCAGGGGGAAGGGGAACTGGGTTTTTTTACCGTTGAAGGCGGTGGGTGTGACCATCTCCAGTGTCCACAGGTCGGGCGGTTTGCGCTGGTCCAGCAGGGTGCGCAGGTCATCGTAGGATGCGGCGTCCGCCCAGGCATGCTCCGGCGGGGTGCGGGAGACCCCGGCAAGCTGCCAGACGATGCCATCCACTGCCAGGACGGCAGGCAACGAGTCGAGGAAGGCGGGCAGGTGGGCTTCCAGTTCGGTGGAGAGGACCGTCAGGCGCAGCCATGCCGGGCAGCCTTCGGCAACCTCCACCGGTCCCTGGGGGGTGGGGATGCCCAGGATTGGGCTGAGCGTGAAGGGGGCAAACCGCCCCGGCTGGTGCATGGCATCCGCCAGGGCGGGGTTGAAGGTTTGCCAGCGCTGGAACCACCAGCCATGCACGCCGGGTCCGGTGGCATGGCGGTAGGTGCCGGGGTGGGCGGCTTGCAGGTGCAGGACGATGGCGGCGGGCATGGGCGGTTCTCCGGGATGGATTATTCTTCGATATCCTTGACAGCAAATGTGAACAGGATGGGGAAACTATCCCCCTGGCGGTTGCCGGCGCTGTCGTAATGCGAGCCCACGTACTGGAGCGTGCGGCGCCGGTCCAGGCAGGCGAGAATCATGCCCATGGACATGGACTTGGAGGTGCCGGTGAAATCGGACACAATGTCCTCGTCCCGCAATTGGAATTTCCCGCGCGCTTCCCGGTAGATTTCGTTCACCACGGTGTAGGTTTTCTTTGCCATGGCGTCATCATCCTGGGCGGGGATGACATATCCATCGCCGTGGTGGAAGTTGCCTGCACCGCAGATGGTTTGGAGGTAGGCAGCCAGGACCCGGGCATAGGGGCGGGATTGGTTGCGCTCGCTGGTGTTGGATGTGGTGATGATCCAGCAATGGCTGAGGTTGGAGGCGTGGGCGGTGACGGCGATGATGGCGGGGTTGAAGTTGGAATCGGTCAGGTGGAGGCTGTCATAGTCCCCCTTTTCCGCCAGCTCCAGCCGTTCCTTTTCACTCAGGTGGTGTGCCGGGGAGCCGGGGTTGGGTTTAAAATCGGAGAGCAGGAGGATCAACCCTTTTCGGGCGTGGCGCTGGTATTCTTCTTGGCGAATCGGAACCGCTTGGTCAAACTGGACGCTGACATGGGGTGGATTTAAGATGTTGCGGATAAGAATGTAGGCGATGGCAGCCAGTGCACCAATGCCCAGCACCAGCCAGATGATCCGCCAGCCGCCTTCGACGGTGAGGTTGGCAATCAGGTTGCTGACGACGTTGAGAACCGCCAGCACCAGTGTGAGAATAATTTTTCGAACAGACAGGTTTTTCATGGTTTCCTCCAGGGTTCAGTCTGACTGGTTTTCATCCAGCCGCCTGGTTGTGCGGGCATTTTCGCGGATTTGCTGCAGGTTGAGGATTTCAGCGGCTTCAAAGGCGGGCGGGGTGGAGCCGGGCACGGGGCGCAGGCGCAGGACAGCGGGGAAGTAGCCCATCCGCCCGTGCAGGTCCGCCAGCAGGAGGGCGGCAATGAAGTTGAGGGCGGGCAGCACCACCAGGATGGGCTCGGTCTGCAACTGACGGGGCGTCAGCGGGATATGGTTGACCAGTTCCTCCACCTGGGGGGCGAAGGGCAGGGTGGTGTCAAACTGGACGGGGATGTTGAAGACGGCATCCACCGGCTGGGCAGCCAGTTCGGCGGCGCGGGCAAGCTGGTTTTCTGTGAGGGGGTGGGAGAAGTTGAGGATGAGCATGGGGGCTACTTTTCAAAATGATCGTAATGCCATGTTTCAGCTAATTTTTGTATCGAAGTATAAATTTTTGCCATTTTTTTCTCCATATTGTCCAGGGCAATTAATAAACTGGGGGCTTGGTGTTCGGCGTGATCAATCTGATTCCGAATGGTTCGAATATCCCGCCATGCTTTAAGGATAATTTCTTTTTCATCCCAGGTTTGAATGATTACCCCCCATTTGTTCAGGTCACTTTGATCATAATTTCGTTTCCCATTGGGAAAAGGTGAGCCTTGCAAGCTCAATATGTTAATACTGTCTTCAAACTGGGAGCGGCTTTTTCTCGAGAAATCCAGTGGCTCACCCAAATGGGCAGTGACTACATCAATTAACCATTCACGTGACAAGGTAACAAATTGTACCCATTGTTTATCCGAATAATACCGTCTGATGAGACGATATTCCAGGATAATTTTGTCCTCATCGGATGCACCACTTGTCAGAGACAGGGCGGAAAAATGGTCTGCGATTCGGTTGGCTAAAACTGTAAATGGGATCGATGTAATGGAAAATTCGGTTGCTGCAGCCTCCAAGTTTGGGGATATATTTCCAGATTGTGCTCCGAGTGAGAATGGCTGGCAAAGGAAGGCTGCCAGAGATACTGCCTCGAGGTTTTTTGCTGCTTTTTTGGATGTGCCGGAGCGTCTTTCCAACAGGGTTGCCAGTTTCCGGGCATCACTGGTTTGTAGAAAAAGATCAGCTGCAATAATCCAATCCAACATTTTTACAAATTCAGAAAGTTCCAAAACAGGTGCAAGACCATCCGGATGGCTGCGAGCCATTTCAAGGGCTCCATAATAGACCGCAACAATTACCGCATTTCTGGCAGTCTTCAGATATGCTGCAAAAAGGAAGGTTAAAAAGGGGAGAGATCGGAAACCATGGGTAATATCAAAAATGACTTCGTCATTCTCGTCGATCTTTTCAATCACCTTCTCAAAGATGACCCAATAATCTCCGGCTTGATTTCCGTCGGGAATATCGACTGGATTGATCCGAGGATCACCATATTTTTCAAGCAGCGGATAGGTTGATTTCCTGGCTTCTTCCGTGGAGAAAACCCACATTTGATCAAATTGTTCTTTTCTGATCAGAACTTCTGCAAATTGCTCACCCTCAACCTGCTCAATATTGTTCCAAAGATACGTACACTTGCTTGGTCTTGCTCCGAGAAAGCATATAATTTTTCTCATGTCAGCTCCTTTTTAGAGTCAGCTGAGTGGTTTAACGATAAAAAGATTGTTTTTTGCCGCTGGCTTGTTCATGCGGTTTATTGATTACATTATATGGGGGGAACACATCCTGCCAGTTCTGGTGGAAAAAATAGCCCGGGGGTCCCCTCCAACGCTCCCCTTTCGTTCCCGCCCGGGCTGCCGATTTTCACTTTCATCATACGGCAGCGGGCGGTACCTGTCATGCCAATTCGTTCGAGTCTTTTTCCCAAATTGTTGGGATGTTTTCCATCGCCTGTCTGTGCTATAGTAAATCCATCCCACGAAGGAATGGGGAAAACCGTTGCCTCAAAAATTGTGTGTCGATTGTCACCTCCTCGTCAGCCCAACTTGCCCGGCAGTGGTCCAAAATCACCCGCCGGTGGGAATCAATCGTACTGACAGCCACGTGCAGCTGCCCGGCAGCCTGGGTGCGGGTGCTGCCATCTGCAAAGGCTCTCAAGACCATCCTCTGGCGGGGGGTCAGTCGCTCCCAGACTTCCTTGCAGCGCTCGCGTTCTTCATCCCGCAGCCAGCTTTGCGGTTGTTCCTGCTGCTCCCGCCGGTTCAATTCCAGCAGGGGTTTCAGCCCGGGGAACCAGGCTGCCCAGGGCACAAACGGCACCGGGATCAACCGGACACCACCTTCCGGTGGTACGTGCATGATTTTTCCATCCCGAGCCTGGGCGGTCAGCTCGGGGGTGGTGTAGATGTGCCAGAGCCTGTCCACCGGACTGAGGTGGACCATGGCAGCCTGGAGCACCATGAGGGCAATCATCCGCCTGCCGCCGCTCAAGCTCAGGTGGATGGTGTGCCCCTGCTCCTTCAGGCTGCGAAGAAGCTCGTTGCATGTGGCATGAATTTGCTCCACCTGGGCTGGTGTGCACTCATCCGCCGTATCCGTGTCGCCAAACCGGATGGGAACACTGCGCAAATGGCAGCGGCGTCCGGCATACTGATCACCAACAAATTCGCCCATCAAGGTGCGGTAGGCGTTGTAATAACGCGGGTGGGGAGCTGGGTACATCACCACCACCTGGTCCACTGCCGCGCCCTGGCGCAGAAGCAAATCCAGTGTAAAGGTGACTATTTGCGGCTGTCCGCCCAATGTGGCGATCAGCGTGGTCTGGTTTTGGAAAGATTTTGTGGAGGTCATGGATGAGGATTAATTTGCTTCCGGCGATTGTTTTGGCGGGTCCACCGCACAGTGGAAAATCCGTTTTGGGGTACCTGTTGGCAAACCAGTTGAAGGAGCTTGGGATTCAAAGTTATTTACTGCGGGCTGTACCGGATGGGGAAGGGAACTGGTTCCTGGAAGGGGACAGGCAGGTGGTGCTACCCTTGCGGATGAAGCATAAAACCGGGTATTCACGTAATTTTGTGGAACATATGCACGGAGTAATTGCTAACCGCCCCTTGCCGTTAATCGTAGATATTGGCGGTCTCCCCAATCACCAGCAAATCCAGATGCTTCAAGCCTGTACCCATTCTATATTATTGTACCGGGAAATTCAAGAGCTTTTGGATTGGAGAATCAGGCTTGAAGGAGTGGGTTTGCTTCCTCTGGCGGAACTTCAATCCAACCAGGCAGGGGAGGATGGAATTATTGAACATTCGCCCATCCTGCGAGGATTCATATCGGGATTGGAACGCGACCCCGCGTTGCGCACAATCGGTCCGGCTTTCCTTGCTTTACTGGATCGCGTCTGCGGAATCTTTGCGTATGACCCCCAACAGTTGGAGGATATCCATTTACAGGGTGCCCCGTTCCCCGTGATGACCGAAAGTGAGCTGGCGCAACGCCTGGGATTGCCCGGAGGGAGCGGGATGTGGTGGGAACCAGTTTCCTTGCAGAAACTCGATCGGATTGATGTAAATCCGAATGGATGTGCATTCTATGGAAGGGGACCTGTCTGGTTGACGGCAGCCATGGCTGCCCGGTGGTTCCCATATCCTTTCGCTGTGTTTGACTTGCGGTATGGTTGGGTTCCGATTGCCTCCATCCCGGTGAACAAGCGAAACGACCAGATAGAATATGAACTGATTACAAAAGCCGGGGTGACCTGGGTGGAAGCAAGGCTTCCTAATTCATTTATAGATATACACGAATTTTATCTTCCACCCCCAACCGGTGGGGGAGGTTTGGTCCTCAGCGGAAAGCTGCCCAAGTGGGCTTTCACCCGTCTGGTGCAGCATTATCTGCCGGATTGTTCCTGGATTGGGGTGCTGGATGCTGCCAGGAGCCGGGTGATCGTTGTGTTTTCCCAGGCAGGTCTGCATTTTCCTGGGGATGTCCTATTGATGAATGATG
>Ga0208458_1002134_pt1 | contig 15026 bp, 11 predicted proteins | sample AD_UKC085_MetaG_FD_184432 | JGI IMG/M metagenome (GOLD analysis project Ga0208458, IMG submission 184432) | Active sludge microbial communities of municipal wastewater-treating anaerobic digesters from USA - AD_UKC085_MetaG (SPAdes) (version 2) | ecosystem: Engineered > Bioreactor > Anaerobic >... | reverse complement strand
GTGTATAAACGAGTTAGCGTTCAGCATGAATGAAGAAACAATGTAATTAACTATAATGTTTAACAAACCAAATCTGAAATCATGAAGAAAATTACTGTTGTTATCCTATTAATTTTACTAAGTTGTGGCGTTTACGCACAAGATTCTATTAGCTGTAAGACAGCAATCAGTCAATTTCAGTCGTACGTTGGTCAACTAAATGAAAAATATAAAAATGAGTATTGGAGCGAGATAGATAAAAAGTGTGATAAATACAAAAATAATACTAGACCTGCTAATTATCAAAACGAAATAGATTGCAAAAATTATTGGTACAAGCAATTAAATGAATGGTACCACAACAAATCACAACAGGCCAATGAATTGTACAAAATTATTGTAAAAGGATGTCTTATAAATGAAAATGGAAAAAATGATAACCTGTTTAATATTTCAATGTCTCTAACATCAGATATTTCTCAAGATGTAGAAATAAAACTTAAGATTGTTGAAGAACAAATTATTGTAGATAAAGAAGTTGAAATAAAAATACCAACTACCGTAAGAGTTTACAAATAAAATAAATTTTGGGGAAGGACATTTTTTCTATTTTTTTCTAAATAATTAAAAGGTTGTTATTAACGAAAGCTAACACTACCAATAATTGAGGTCTTAGCCTAAATGAATGGTCTAATATTAAATTAAATAATAAGGATTAAGAATGCCGAAACGCTAACAGCCGTTATAGCCATTAAGGGTATTGGTGGTTCGCGAAGGTTCTAGCCCGCTTCAAGGGTTCATGTATCTCGAAAGGAAATCACCCGCAATCCTTTACTGGCCATACCGGCAAACGTTAGCGAAAATTAAAAAACTACCGACAATGCTTAGAATAATACTCATGACTTTCTTACTGATATCTTTATAATACAGTAATGCACAGGAAAACAAATTGATTGTAAAGGGTTTTATAAAAAGTGGTAATCAAATTCGATTGTCCAAAACATTTAGTCAAAACTTGTTTTGTTATAAAAATGGCGATTATGTTTTACCCTGGCTTGATAGATTTGATGTTTTTCAGGTCGATTCTGTCATTAGCGGAATCTTCCAGAATTCAATTGGCGAGCAATGTAAAGTTCCTTTCAACCTGACATTGGGTCGGATAAATGAATGTACAGTCCTTGACTATAATACTACTCTGACGTTAAATGTTAAACAATTTCCTAAGGTAGATTTAAGCTGCAAATGCAACTTTTTTGTTAAACAATACTTGATCTAGCTTCTCTTTGGGTGTTAAAAATCCTAAACGCTTTCTTGGCCTGTTGTTTAGAATCATTTCCACCCATTGCACCTGCTCATCTGTGATGTTTTCAAAAGATGTTTTCTTAGGAAAGAACTGCCGAATGAGCCCATTAGCATTCTCGTTGGCCCCCCTTTCCCAGGAGTGGTATGGCCTTGCAAAGAAAAACAAAATATTTAAATCACCGGCCATTTTTTCATGTTCGGCAAACTCTTTTCCGTTATCCGAGGTAATGGTTTGGAGCCAAACCTTCCACGGCATGAGGGCCTCCACGGCCTTCCCGGCCAGTTCGGTGGCGTTCTTACCCTCTAGCCTTCTAATCCAGAGATACCCGGTAAGCCTGTCGTTTATGGTCAGAAGAGCACCCTTGTGGTTAGCCCCCACGACGGTGTCCACCTCAAGGTCGCCAAAGCGGGCCTTGGCATCCACCTCCGGTGGGCGCTCGCTGATATCCCTACGGTTACGGATGGTTCCCCTGCCATCGGTGTATCTACCCTTGAGCTTGCGGTAGGGCTTATGCCGCCGAAGGTACTTGTGCAGCGCACCCCCAGCCTTTCTGTCCGCAGCGATGTGCCGGTAGATGGTAGTGGTGGACACGCAGCCAACACCCTCCAGCTTCGCCCGTTCTGAAATCTGCTCGGGCAGCCATCGATCCTGGATAAGCCGCCGCTCAATGTAGGCTGCTACCTCGGGGGTGAGCACCACGGCATGTGGCTTTGTCCGCTTTCGATCCTCGGCCTTGCGCTGGGCTAACCCATACCGGTAAACGCCATTGCGCCCGTCGGCGTTACGCTTAATTTCCCGGGTAATGGTGCTCTTGTCAACCCCAACGACCCTGGCTATCTCAATTTTTTTGTACCCGTTTCCCAACATTTGCGAAATAGTGTACCTTTGTTCTTGCGTTAAGTGTCCCATCCTGCAACTTATTTCTGGGGAGATTTAGGGGGCGAAGATAGCCACTTAACCGTCAGGAACGACGAGGGAAAGCTCAACACTTTCTCTCTCGTTCTTGAAAAGTTAGTTTTTTTTCGTTTGCCCCTTAAACTAACGCCCCAAAAAGTTGCATTTGCAATGAAAATCTAAGAATAACTTTAACCATAAAATATACATTAAATCTATGATAAAATCAGAAGCTTTAATATTCCTGGTTAACTCAATGACCAAACCGGAAAAAAAAGCATTTCGAATATTTGCCAATCGAGTTGATTCAACCCCTGGGTACCTTACTCTTTTTAATATCATCTCAAACAATAGGAATATTAACTCTGAATCCTTAAAAAATGAATTTTTGAGTCTTAATAAAGATGCAGCATTCGACACAACAGTCAAGTACCTATATAAAATTCTATTAAATATCCTTCTGGATTTAAGGAAAGAGCAGGATAGCTTCTACAACCTGTTCGATATGATAATGAAGGCAAGGATACTATTTGAAAAATCACTTTTCGAGGAGTGCTTTAATCTGTTGGATCATATTAAAGATATCTCAATCAAATTCGAAAATTACTACGCTCTTCTACTAGCGTCAAGGCTGGAACTTGAATATTTACTAGCGCTTAATTTTCCAAGAGTTGATGAGAAAAATGTACTAAATAAGCACTTCCGGATCAATGAAATTCTTAACCTGATTAGAAAAATCAATGAGCAGTCGTCTCTTTATGAACTATTAAAATACAGGATCGAGTATTTTGGGAATGTAAGGTCGCAAGAGCAAAAACTCAACCTCAACGACCTTGTTATGAGTGAAATGAGCATTGTAGCCTCTTCTAATGTTGAGAGTTTCGAGATAGAGAAATTACACCAACTATTTCAGGCAAACTACCTAATAAGCGTAGGTGATTTCAAATCTGCACTGAGGTCTTACATGGAATTGAATACCTTGTTCGAAAAGAATAAGCACTTGTGGGATAATCCTCCGGTATACTATTTACACAACCTTGAAGGAGTGCTGAATAGTCTAAGGAGTATAAGGAACTATGAGGGTATGAAGTATTTCATTGATCAGCTGCGAAAACTCAAGAGTTCATCGGTGAATTTCAACACAAATGTAACCTGTCTGATTTTTATATATGAGATAATTCCGATGATTGATCAGGGTGAATTTGCTCTAGCATTAACGCACCTAGAAAATCATATGGAAATCTTAATTGAGAAGATGCACCTTTTAGGGCTCACTAGGCAGGCAGAACTCAGTTTGTATGCCTCACTAATTTACTTTGGGGCTAAAGATTTCCGGAAGTCACACAAATTTATCAATAAGATAATTCTTAAAGGGAAAAACTACTACTATCTACCGCTGTATCGCATTATCCGGTTGGTTAATCTTATGATTTTAAACGAACTCAAGGAGTTTAATGTTATCAGTCATGAAACACGGTCAATTAGGCGAGAGATGAAAGAATATGATAAAGGATACCAAATTGAAAAAGCGATGCTAAGTTTTGTAAATAAACAGGATTTACCGGTAACAAATCGTAAAAGAGAGTTACTTTGGGAAAAAACAGAAAAGGAGATTGAGAAATTCCGTCATGATATTTTTGAGCAGCAGGTTTTAAAGATTTTTGATTTCACAGCCTGGATCGAGAGCAGAATAAGGAAGCGATCGCTCAGCGAGGTCCTAAAGGGGAAGGTATCCACACCTGAAATCGACTAAGCCATTGTGCAACTTAATATCTACTAATAAAAGACAGGATTCAAGTTATAAATGCAACTTTTTGGTTAGGCGAATTACGCGATAAAAATTCATTTGGTGTTAAGAAGTTCAATTTTTTTCTTGGATGGTTTTTCAGGATGTCCTCCACCCGCTTAACATCCCCGCCAGAGATGGATTCAAAGGATGTTTTTTTAGGGAAGTACTGGCGGATGAGCCCATTGGTATTCTCATTAGCGCCTCTTTCCCAGGAATGGTAGGGTCTGGCGAAGTAGAAATCCAGGTGTAGGCTGGAGCTGATCAGCTTATGCTCGGCGAACTCCTTGCCGTTATCAGCGGTGATGGTATGCACCATATGCTGGTGGGGCGACAGGCGTTCAATGACCTTTAGGGCGAGATCCCGGGCATCCCTGCCGTTCAGCTTTTCGATAACGACCATGCTGCTCACCCGGTCATTGATGGTCAGCAGGGCGCCCCTATGATTTTGCCCGATCATCGTGTCGATTTCGAGATCCCCCAGCCTCTCCCTCCTGTCGACGATTTCCGGCCGTTGGCCTATATCCACCCTATCCCTAATGATGCCCCGGCAGTCCTTGGCGTTCCCCCGCTTTCGGTACCTACGCCCCTTACGCCGGAGGTGGGTGTGCAGGTTGCCGCCCTCCTTCTTGTCCCTCCATACGTACTGGTAAATGCGCTCCACGCTGACGCACACCCTGCCCTCCAGCTTGGCCCTGCCCACGATCTGCTCGGGGCTGAAATCTTTCTCCAGGCACCCATCCACATACTGCCTTACCTCCAGGGTGAAGCTCGCATGCTTCCGCTTGTCCTTCTGCCTTTTCTCATACTTGCGCTGGGCCAGCTCCGCGCTATACCCCCCGCTGCGCCTATCGCAATTACGCCTTAACTCCCGGGATACCACCGATTTATCCTTCCCTATGGCCAGCGCTATAGCTTTTTGGCTGCATCCCTGTTGCATCATTGCCCAAATGGTGTACCTTTGCTCTACGGTTAAGTGCTTCATCTTTGTAACTTTTTGAGGGGAGAGGGCAAAGTAAGGCATTTACTCCATCAGGACAAGGGGGGAAAAGCTGCTTTTTTCTCCTCTTTCTTGAAAAAGTTTGTTTTTTTACTTCCCTGACTCCCTTAAAAAGTTGCATTAATTACTTGAATTTAGGAAGATTTAACCCTTTAAAGGAACATTTTTAAGAACTTCAACTAGAAATTCCCAGAACTTTCCAACTGTAGCGATATTCACCTTTTCGTCGGGTGAATGGGGGTGGCGAATTGTTGGTCCAAACGATATCATGTCCAGGTTAGGATAAACCCCACCTAGCAAGCCGCATTCCAGACCAGCATGGATTGCCTTTACCTCAGGAGTGGTTCCGAATTTATTCTTATAAACTTGCTGCATTACAGTAAGGATTGGGGAATTTGGATTAGGTTTCCACCCGGGGTAGCCGCCTTCGAATAAAATAGCTGCATCGGCTAACTCAAAGATTGCAGCCATTTTATCAGCTAATGCCTCCTTTGCCGAGTCAACAGAGCTACGCATTAAGCATTGTCCAACAATCTGGTTTCCTTCGGTATAAACTCTAGCCAGGTTGTTCGAAGTTTCAACAAGTCCGGGAACAGCATCGCTCATGCGAACCACACCATTAGGGCAGCTGAAAAATGCGCGAATAGCCCGTGATTGGGAGTTTTCATCAACTAAGAATTTGGGTAAAGAATCGGTTTTACAGGTAAATGAGAGGTTGGGCTCCGTTAGGGAAAATTCGTTTTTGTAGATTTGTTCGTACTCGCGAACCAACTTTTCAAAATTGGTTGCATTCTTACTTGGAACTGTAACAACAGCGAATGATTCACGAGGTATAGCGTTTCTAAGGCTTCCACCATCAATAGTGCCAATGCGAACGCCTAGTGTTTTGCAGGCACGGTAAAGGAATCGGAATAGTAGCTTTATGGAATTACCCCTACCAAGGTTGATTTCAAGCCCTGAATGGCCACCCTTAAGTCCAAGAACGGCAAGCTTGTAGGCAACCATATCGGAAGGTACAGGCTGAGGAGTAAAGCTAAACCGGATATTTGCATCAAGACCACCGGCACAACCAACGTAGAGTTCTCCCTCATCTTCTGAATCTAAATTCAAAAGAATATCACCCTTAAGAAGTCCGGGTTTAATGCCAAAGGCACCGGTCATGCCAGTTTCCTCATCAATAGTGAAAAGAGCCTCAACAGGGCCATGAGCTATGTCTTTTGCTTCAAGCACCGCCATTGCTGCAGCAACACCAATGCCATTATCGGCGCCAAGAGTTGTACCGTTTGCGGTAACCCATTCTCCATCAACATAAGCCTCAATTGGGTCTTTCTCAAAATCGTGCTTTTTATCGCTGTTCTTCTGGGGAACCATATCGAGGTGCCCTTGCAAAATCACAGTCTTCCGATTCTCCATACCCGGAGTGGCAGGCTTGCGTATGATAACATTTCCAACCTCATCGGTGATTGTTTCGAGTCCGAGGTTTCTCCCGAAATTAATCATAAAATCCACAGCAGCCTTTTCCTTTTTGGATGGGCGGGGGATTTGTGTCAAGCTGTAAAAGTGCTTCCATAGCCTTTGAGGCTCGAGTTTAAAAATATCCTTATTCATAGCAATATACGTTAGGTAAACATGTTTTTTGAATTTTTAAAGATAGCAAGAATTTTAATATCCCGAAAATACCATTATGCTCCAGGTGCAAATGAATTGGGAAAAAATCGGAAATAAAGCCAAACGGAAGAATGCATTTTTTTGTTTAGCCTTATGATTTGAGGTAGGTAAAAAATTTAATCAGGGGAATTTTTAGGTTTCTGGTTACAAGGTACTTTACCCCTTAACTTTTGTGCATCGTTAAAAAAACGGGAGGAACACCTATATTTTGGGCTTTTGATGTGCCGATTTTACGAAAAATTAGCCTTAGGGCAAATTCCATAGTCATCAATTTACTTACCTTTGTGTGGTAAACATTTGAAATGTATGAGAAGATTTGCATTACTGTTAGCCCAGCTAACATTAACAGCTGGAGTTACCATAGCACAGGAGAGTAGCAAGGTTAAGTGGTACACACTTGAAGAAGCCTTAAAGCTGAACACCAGCGAGCCGCGTAAAATATTTATCGATGTTTACACTGACTGGTGCGGCTGGTGTAAGAAAATGGACAGCAATACCTTTAACAACCCGCTGATTGCAAGCTACCTAACCAAGGATTTTTATGCCGTTAAGTTCAATGCTGAGGGAAAGAATGAAATTACCTACAAGGGGCAAGTATATAAAAACCAAGGAGAGGGGCAACGGTCAACCCACGATTTTGCTATCGCCCTACTGCAGGGCAAGCTTGCCTACCCTTCAATTGCTTTTATGGATGGGAATGGAAACTTAATAACCTTCCTTTCGGGATACCTTACCCCATCGCAAATTGAGCCTATTATGGTTTACATCATGTCGGATGCCTACAAGACACAACCATGGGAACAGTTTGCCTCAAAGTTTGTAAGCAAGCTAACGAGCGGTGAATAAGTTTAGCTTACCTGGATTAATAAAACTCTGCAGGAATTTTAACCAAAGGTCCTAGCTGGTAAATAGGTATGCGGCGGGAAGCAATTTCCGACTTACCGTCGGAAATTTTTACGGTTGAGACAACCGGAATACGGTAAAAAATTTGTGCCAGCTTTTGCTTTTCGGCAAGACGACCGATGGTTGCCAAAAGAGGTTCGGAGGAATCGGGAACCGGTTCGGGTTCAACCTCAACAAGCATGGGACTACCCGACAAGTCATTTTGGGCAAGCAGCCCTTTTGTAGGGGAAAATCGAAAGGCGATAGCCTTTTCATTATTTTCTCCTGAGGGGGTAAAAAGATAGGTTTTGGAAATCGTATCAACAGCTGTTTTACCTAAGAACAACGAAAGGTATTCGTTTTCGAGCCTATAAATTTCATCGAGAATTACATGAACAGCATTGCCCTCCAAGGGCTGATCAACATCAGTAGTAAGGAACTCCAGCCTTCGCTTGCGTAGGTTGAAAATGAGGTCGGCTGCCTCGCCAGCCTTTTCATCAGCATTCTTCTCAACAATCATGCTTTTTTGAATAGGAACCCTTACAAAGCTACTATCGCGCTGCACTTTGGTGTATAAAATATTTTTCTCCTCCCCAATAAAGGGTTCAACCGATAGGTCGGAGAAAGGTATAGCCTGATTTTCTATTCTCCTTAAATCTTTACTCATCATGGACACAATAACAGCCCTATTTTCGGGAATTACCAAGCCAGCCTCAGTCATCTGAACCAGAGCATCAGGCACATGACCATCGGTGAATACGGCAAAAAGCATGGATGGATCGGACTCACTTATACCTTTAATAGTGATATCGGTAATGGTCCACTGTTCGCTTTTTAGAGTTGGCACATCGGAAATTCCTAAGTATTTCCAGGCATACGCAGCATAGGGACCAGGATAGAACACGCTACGACAGGCATCAACCTTAATCAAAATAACAGTTCGGGGTAAGGTGTATATGAAGCTGTAATCCTTTACTGGTGGAGCAGACCTAACAGGCGAAACGGTTGCCATTTTGTTGCTGCACGAGAGCATAGTCAGGCCTAAGAAAAGACCAACCATCATTGATGAAAAGCGCATGATCATAGTTTGGCTAAATTTACAGATTCGAGATTTCAATTTCAAGTAGTGCATTTGAAATGTAGCTAATCATATCAGTTGCAACAAGGGCATTCTCACCTAGGTCGCTGGCAGCGATATCGCCGGCCAAACCATGTACAAAGGTAGCAAGTAGCGCCGCATCGGCTATAGAAAAACCTTGGGCTAAAAAACCTACAACGATACCCGAGAGAACATCACCACTTCCGCCTGTAGCCATGCCCGGATTTCCGGTAGAATTAAAAAAGACACGCCCATCGGGCAAAACTACCTGGGAGTAAGCACCTTTTAGAATAATTACCTGCTGATAGCGCTGAGCAACCTCCCTGGCACGCTCCAAACGTTTCCAGCCACAAGTGGAAACGCCAAACAGCCTGTCGAACTCACCAGGATGCGGTGTAATGATGGTGCCAGCAGGGATTGCCCCGAGTAGCTTCGGGTTAGCTGCAACCAGGTTCAGGGCATCGGCATCAAGAATAAGTGGAACGTTGATCTCTGCTAGGATTTTACCGAGAGCATCGGCAGTTTCGGGGTGTTGCCCTAGTCCTGGGCCAATACAAACCGCATCATACCTTTGAAAATCATCAACTGCTGATAAGTGGTGCTCATTGCTATCGCATACCACCATAATGTTTGGGGCAAGTGTCTGTGCAATTTCGTATCCACAGGCGGGGACATGAAGCGTAACCAGTCCGGCACCTGCCCTGGCAGCCGACATAGCAGCCATAACGGCAGCACCTATCATTCCATGACTTCCGGCAACCACAAGGCAATGCCCAAATATACCCTTATGTGCAAAACGTTCCCGGGGTTTGACCATTCCCCTGATGGTCTCCATATTTGTATAGTGCCAGGAGGTTGATGCGCCAGCTATGGCTTCGGGATGCAATCCGATGGGAAGAACATGCCATCTGCCCACGAAAGAAGAGTTCTCGGCAAAAAAAAAGGAAAGTTTTGGAAACTGAAGGGTAAGGCAATCAGCTGCCCTTACAACGGGATTAGAATTGGGGAACGGATTCTCCTCACCAAACAGACCAGATGGAATGTCAACGGCAACAACTCTTGATCCGGAGGTGTTGATATGACTAACAAGTTGGGCTGCCAATCCTTCAATCGGTTTGCTTAAACCAGAACCAAAAATTGCGTCAACAACAACTTGATTCTCACCAATATGAGGGAAATCGGAGTTGGAAAAAATTTCAACCGGTAAAAAATTGATCGCTTTCAGCCTCTCCAGATTGAGCTGAAAATCGGAAGAGTGTGCAGAAGCTGTTAGGTAATAAACTTCGACGCTGTAGCCCGAAGTGTAAAGTAACCTAGCTAGGGCTAACCCGTCGCCGCCATTGTTGCCTGGGCCACAAAACACGACAATTGGTTGCAGGGTTGACAGATTCTGTGCAAACCAGCTGTAAAGTGCATTTGCAGCACGCTCCATCAATTCATATGAGGATATTGGCTCATGCTTAATGGTGTAGGCATCGAGTTCGCGAATCTGTTTTGTTGTAAACAACTTCATGCTGAAAGCTACCCTGGTTGACTTTTTTTGGCTCAATGGGATACTACAAAAGTAGAAAATGTGGCGATTTTTTCTTAACAAAAGCTCTTAAATGACAAAAATCAAAAAGTAAGCCGATTCAAAATCTATATATTTGCCGCAACAAAAACTACGAGGGAAAATTTAATTTTGCTGGTGCACCAGCGAATAAAATGATTACAACTTTCTATGGCCCGAAGTTGTTAACCCGTAACCCACAAACGAATTATGGATTTTTGTAGAAAAGCCGGTAAGTGATGAGCAAGATAGAGATAAAATTCACTAACCTCGACAAGGTAGCTTAAGTATTTTTTCTCACAATTCAACATGTAACCAAAAACGTGGCAAATGAAACGAAACATTATCCAGAGGGGAATAACCATGGTGTTGCTCACCGCGGGCAGCATTAGTGCATTTGGACAGGTAGAAGACCCGGTTCAGTGGAGCATCTCGTCAAAAAAAATTGATGCCAAAAAATACGAACTTATTATAACAGCCACGATAGAGCAAGGCTGGCATTTGTACTCAACAAAGCTGCCCGAGGGCGGGCCTCTGCCCACCAGCTTTAACTTTGCCGACAGCAAGGACTACAAGCTGGTTGAAGGGGTAAAAGAGCTAACCAAACCCAAAACGGAGCATGACGACATTTTCAACCTTGACCTTTCGTTCTTCGAGGGGGAGGCGCAGTTTGGTCAAATAGTTGACCTTGCAGGTGATGAGGCAAGCATTAACCTTACGGTTGAATATCAGGCTTGCTACGCCGACAAGTGCATATACCTTGAAAAGGATTTAAGCCACAAGCTAGGAAAGAATGGTTCTGTAGTACTTGCCGGTGAAGAGGTTCAACCCGAAAAGACAACAACTGCAACCCTTGCACCAACAAATGATGAAAGTGCAAAAAAATCAAGCAGCTCCCTATGGGTATTTTTCTTTGTATCGTTTGCTGCAGGCCTAGCCGGATTGCTAACACCCTGCGTATTCCCGATGATACCCATGACTGTTTCCTTCTTTATGGGAAAGCAGGGCAACAGAATGAATGCTATACTAAACGCCATAGTTTTCGGCGTGTCCATCATTGTGATATACACCTCGTTGGGTTTACTGGTATCGCTGTTCAACCTGGGACCCGACTTCACCACCACGCTCACCACTCACTGGATTACCAACCTGATATTCTTTCTACTTTTCATTGCATTTGCGGCATCCTTCTTCGGGCTATTTGAAATTGTTCTACCCGGAAGCGTAGCCAACAAAACCGATAGTAAGGCCGATAAGGGTGGATTTGCGGGCTCGTTTTTCATGGCACTCACAACGGTTATAGTCAGCCTGTCATGTGTTGGCCCAATTGTAGGAGCGCTTCTTGTTGAGGCAGCCTCTGGGCTAGGTGCTAAACCTATTGTTGGAATGTTTGGATTTTCGTTGGCCTTCTCAATTCCCTTTACACTATTTGCCATTTTCCCATCGTGGCTAAATTCGCTACCCCGCTCGGGTGGATGGATGAACTCCGTGAAGGTGGTGTTGGGTTTCATTGTGCTGGCTTTTTCCTTAAAGTTTCTACTCACCATCGACCAATCGTACAACCTTAACTTTTTAAGTCGTGACATATACCTGGCAATATGGATAGCCATATTCACCCTGCTTGGACTTTACCTACTAGGAAAAATAAAATTCAAGTTCGATTCCGACCTTCAACATGTTGGCGTGTTAAGGTTATTTTTGGCTATTGCCAGCTTTACCTTTGTAGTTTACCTTATCCCGGGCATGTTTGGTGCACCTCTAAAAGCAATTTCCGGTCTTATACCTCCACAAAGCAGCCAGAAATTCTCTCTTAACCAGAATAGCCAGGCTGTGATGCCCACTGTAAACGACAACACCAACTTGTCGCTTTGCGATCAACCAAAGTATGCAGATATTTTTAAGCTTCCCTACAACTTAAAGGGGTATTTCGATTACAATCAGGCGCTGGAGTGCGCCAGGAAGTTGGGCAAGCCAATTTTTGTTGATTTTGTTGGCCACACCTGTGCTAACTGTAAGGATATGGAAGCCAGGGTGTGGAGCGACCCTCGGGTGCTGGAGCGCTTAAACAGCAGCTACATTATTGTTGCCCTCTATGTTGATGATAGAACCGAACTTCCCGAAAGTGAATGGGTTACCTCAACCCGTGATGGCAAGGTGAAAAAAACCATTGGAAAAAAGAATTCCGATTTTCAGGCAACACGGTTCAACGTTAACGGACAGCCATACTACGTATTGCTGGGAACCAACGAGCAGATGCTTACCGAACCTATGGGATACAATACTAACGTTGATGAATTTGTTGCATTCCTAGACAAAGGGGTAGAGGAATTTAAAAAATCTACAACCGTAAAATAGCACTAGCCTCATTGCCAAAATAGAGATCTTAAAACCCGAGATAAATTCTGAATTTCGCATCCGCACCAAACAGGAAGCCAAGTGGTGTGTATTTAGAAACAAAAAATGCAGGCTGTGCAAGCATTAAGTTATTAAACTGCATAAAGCGAACAATACTAGAAGTGCAGCAATACAAATACTATTGCTTGAAATAGAATTAGAGGATTATGACCGTTTAACACTCCTGCCATTATTCTTCATTAGGTAAGCTGCAAGGGCTGCAGCAAGGGTAAGTACTGCCATGAATGCAGACAGCCTACCGATGTAGTCGCCTTCTCTTACATACCATGTTTGCTTACTATTTGCGTTGATTGTTCCTGAAATAGTGCCACGCTCCCACCATCCCAGCGTACGGACTAAATCACCCCGTTGGTTGATAATGGCAGAAATCCCTGTGTTGGCCGAACGGGCAACTGAACGGCGCGTCTCGATAGCTCTAATCCTGGAAAAAGAAAGGTGCTGCTTGTACCCTGGGGTATCACCCCACCAACCATCGTTGGTGATAACGAACAGGAGGTTTGCTCCATTTTTTACGTAGCCCGACACGAACTCGCCAAAATCGGACTCGTAGCAGATAATGGGGCCAACACCAAAACGCCTGTCGGGCGACCATAAAACACCCCTGTCGGGTTGAGTACCCAAGCTGCCAGATATTCCACCCAGGTCAATAGCAAGCTTCTCCAGAAACTTGAGCTGCTTGGGGTAAGGCATCATCTCCACGCCCACAACCAGCTTCGATTTGTGGTAAATGGGGAGTTGAAAAGCAGTATCGACCTGAATGGCTGAATTGTAGCGATCGTAAAAATAGCCCTCCCTGTATGGTAATTCACGTGCAGTTGGAGGCAGGTTTTCAGAAGAGCTGAATAGTTTAAGCGTTATTGCCCCTGTAACCCATTTTACGTTTGGAAGGCTATCGACAAATTGCTTTATTCGAAGAATGCTGGAGTTAACATGTAGCTCATGCTCCCAAATCCTATCATCAATGGCCGTTTCGGGACACACCACGTAATCGGTAGTGCTGTCAGCAGCCTGTTTTGCCAGGCTGAACATAATATCGAGTTGCTGCTCGTTGGTTAAGCCGCTAAACTTTTCGTTGTAGGGATCGATGCTGGGCTGAACAATAACCACCCGGACAGGGTTCTGAACCTCATGATACCTGTTATACATCGAAATGGATATCCACAGTGGAAGAATAACGGTTAGTAATGCTGCTATAGAAAACCATCCAGCACGACGAATTTGCTTCCCCCTTATGGCATGAACCAACCCCAGTATAAGAAAATTGATCACCAGAATCCAAAGCGAGCCCCCCATCATACCTGTAAACTCATACCACTGAATTACCTTTGGATGGTTTCCAAGGCTATTTCCCAACGATAGCCAGGGCCAGGCAACTTCAGAGTCATGAAAAAAACGCTCGTAGGCTATCCAAAGTGTTATAAAGCCAAATATTCCGGCAACTTTGCCAGCATACTTACGGACAAAATGGTAGCCGGCAAAGACAAGGGTCATAAGCATGGTGGTAATTAGCACCGCAAGAATGGCACCCAACATGGTAGCTTTGTAAATCCACCATGTAGACAATGCATTCCATGTAAAAAAGGCGATAAATGCATAAAGCATCAACTTCCAGAAACCTGCACCTTTTTCATTTAGCTTGTCGTAAGCCAGCAGCAGGGGGACAAAACCAAAAAAAATCGAGTAGCTAGGGAGACCTTCATACCACGGCAGAGCTAGCAAAATCCCACTAAAAAACACCCTGCAAAAATTCGGGTTATAGAATTTTCTCATTGATACAAATAAAAATTTTAGTTCGGTGTAAAGATAAGATTATTTGTATATCCTGTCTTCACTAGTGAAAATGACCATTTAATAATTAAAGCCTCAAAAGAGCCCAATGAATTTTTGGTCAATGAATAAAGTCATAATTTTGGTTAATCAGCTTTAGCCTCAAGCCTAACCTAGACTATATTTATTATATTTGCCAACTTGTATGTAGTTGTAATATTGAAGGGACATCTAATGATTTTTAGCCTGCTTCTAAAAGGAATCATAATGGGGCTTGCCGCTTCAATTCCGCTCGGACCTGTTGGTGTGGTATGCGTTCAGCGTACAATTAACAAAGGAAGGATAAGCGGATTTTTCTCGGGTTTAGGTGCTGCAACCACGGATACTATATTTGCAGCAATTGGCGGGTTCAGCTTGACCTTTATTATTGGATTTATTGAGGCCAAGCAGCAAATCATTGAACTTGCGGGGGGGATTATTATTATCCTACTCGGGTTAAGAACATTCTACACTAATCCGGTTACCCAGCTTAAGCGACACAAAAAGAAGCCCAACACCCTTGTTAAGGATTTTATCTCCATGTTCTTGCTTACCGGAGCCAACCCATTTACCATTTTTCTTTTTATTGCCCTGTTTGCTGCCCTGGGAATAGTTACAAAGAATCAAAACCTTCTTTTTACGGCT
>Ga0208458_1002124_pt1 | contig 15076 bp, 10 predicted proteins | sample AD_UKC085_MetaG_FD_184432 | JGI IMG/M metagenome (GOLD analysis project Ga0208458, IMG submission 184432) | Active sludge microbial communities of municipal wastewater-treating anaerobic digesters from USA - AD_UKC085_MetaG (SPAdes) (version 2) | ecosystem: Engineered > Bioreactor > Anaerobic >... | reverse complement strand
CATCCCCTCATAGGAAAGGGAGTACGCCCGGTGATGGTTGGCGGTCGGCGGTAAACCCTTCCGCGGCTCCCCCTTCACCCCTTCCCGTGCGAGTGCGGGGCGTTCACGTCGTTCGTTCGGGCGTCGGCTCGGTCGGCTGATGCACGATGTCGCTTGTTTTTGGATTGTACCGCGCCGATTCGCCGGCCGCTGTCATTAATCCGGAATTCTGTTCACGCCCTCGCATCGCATCGGGTGGGGTATGCCGCTCCGGGCTTCCCCGCCGCCTGCCACGGCCATCGGCGTACGCCCGGCGATTATCGGTGTGCGACTTCATTTTCAAACTCGAAGGCCGGACATGCATGCTGACCTCTACACAGTCCATTGTGTCAATCCTGATTTACTCCAGTGCTGGCGCGGGCGCCAAAATCCCTCGTCTCTCTATCAGGGGATCGCTCAGCCCCCTTCCCTCTTGACACCCCTGAACCCTTCCCCGATAATTCGTGCGCTGGATTTTCCGGCTTTTGACATTTCGGGGCTGTAGCTCAGTTGGGAGAGCGCTGCGTTCGCATCGCAGAGGTCAGGGGTTCGAATCCCCTTAGCTCCACAAATCCAAATCGATAACCATTTGAAATGATGACGGCGTCATTGTGCCGCATCCGGCCCGCTGGGCGATGCGGATCAGCATCCGCCGATGATGTGGGTTCCGCCGAGACCGCGAAGCGCCAGGGAAAGTGAATCGGGATTCGTGATGATGGCCCGCTGGCCGCCACGCTCCAGGAAGCCGCAAACCGCCTCGACCTTCGGTCCCATCGACCCGGGCGGAAAATGCCCCTCGTCAAGCAGCGCCTTCAGGCCTTCGGACGTGATGGCGTCTATCGCCCGCTGCGCAGGCGTGTTGAAACCGGTATAGACCTTCGGAACCTCGGTCAGGATCACGAAGATATCGGCCCCGATCTGCGTCGCCAGCATCGACGACGACAGATCCTTGTCGATGACGGCTTCCACGCCCTCGTACAGCCTGTCCGGGCGCTTAACGATCGGGATGCCCCCGCCGCCGCACGCGATGACGATGTGACCGGCCTCGGCCGACTCGCGAATCATGTGCCTCTGGACGACCTTGACGGGACGGGGAGACGGAACGACGCGGCGCCAGCCCCGGCCTGAATCGGACACAATCTGCCAGCCGAGCGCGTCCCGGCGACGTTCGGCCTCTTCCTGCGAAAGGAACGGCCCGACCGGTTTGGTCGGGTTCCGGAACGCCTCATCCTCGGGATCCACAAGCACCTGGGTCACGACGGTCACAACGTACCGGCGGATTCCGCGACGGCGCAGTTCGTTGAGCATCGCCTGCTGAAGAAAATATCCCAGGGAGCCTTCCGTCTCGGCAACCAGGACATCCATCGGCATCCTCGGGATCGAGTCGTCGCCGCACGTTTCGTTTAACAGCAGCAGGTTGCCGACCTGGGGACCGTTGCCATGGGTAATGACTATGTTGTAGTCCCGCTCGACCAGCGTCTGCAGGAAACCGCAGATGTTGGCGGCGTTCTTTTCGTGATCGTGAACCGTTCCCTTTTCGCCCTTTTCGATGAAGGCGTGCCCACCGAGAGCAATCAGAATCGTTGACTTTCCATTTCCAGAGGACATGCGTCACCTCCTTGACCGGAATCGTGAAGGTTAGTTGGGAGATCCATCGGCGTCAAGAACCTGCAGGACATGATGGGGGGAAGGCCACCGGGAAGGGACGGATGCGGGCAACCGGCGTAACGCCTGTGCGGACAACCGCAAAAAACGGGGATCAGACGCGCTGCATCGTCCTGGTCGCGACGACATCGACACCCTTCTCGCCCAGGAGATCGCGTATCAGAACCTGGCCAAGCGCGACAGGCGCGCTGACAGAAAGCCGGTGTATCTCGACCGCCGCCTCGACAACCCTGTCCTTCGGAACCGGGGCGGTTACCTTGACCGGCAACCGCTTCCATCTTGCTCCGTCAATCGCCACGGTGGTCGAAAGAAAGCGGCGCGGATCGCGAAATTCCTGCTGGGCGTACTTCGCGCCGCGGTTGCACTGATGGCCCTCGATTTCCAGGATGTCCCGCCCTTCATGGGTAAGCTGCAGCGGACATCCGATCGGGCACCCGATGCAAGTGAAATTCTTTGAATCGCTCATGACTGCACAACCCCCGCAGATCCCGATCACTTCTCGATCGGGCGGATATCAATCCTCAACGTGTCGCCCTGGAAATGCTCAAGAGCGTCCGGCTTGATCCTGAACATAATCATTTCGGCCGGCACGACGAACGACAGCCTCTTTCTCATGATGTCGCCGACAATGATCTCGCACGGCTTCATCGGTTCCTTGCATCTCATGAAAATCTGGTGTTCGTGCCCGGTGCTCAGGCTGTGCGGCAGGCAATACCGGACATTGTCGCCCGGAACCAGCTTGATGTTGTCCTGGGCGCGCCTGATGCCGCGCGAATACTCGCCCGCGTGCCTGCCGGCCCGCAGCGCCTCGCCGGTCACGAAATCGACCAGGTCATGAACGTGCAGGACATTGCCGCAGGCAAAGACCCCCGGCAGGCTGGTTTCCAGGGTCGAGTTGACTATCGGTCCCTTCGTGGTCACATCCAGGCTAATGCCAAGGCTCTGGGAAAGCTCGTTTTCAGGAATCAGCCCGATCGACAGCAGCAACGTGTCGCAGTCAATCGTGCGCTCGCTTGACATGTCGGGCTTGAAACCGGGGCCGACCGGCGCGACCTTGATACCCGAAAGCCTGTCCTGGCCCATGATCTCGGTCACCGTGGTCGAAAGGTTCAGGGGAATCCCGAAGTCGTCCAGGCACTGCACGACGTTCCTGGTAAGCCCGTTCGAATAAGGCATCAATTCAAAGACGCCGACGACCTCGCACCCTTCCAGAACCAGGCGCCTGGCCATGATCAGCCCGATGTCGCCGGAACCGAGGATCGCCACGCGACGGCCCGGAAGGTAACCCATCATGTTGGTGAACTTCTGCGCCAGACCGGCCGTAAGGACGCCGGACGGCCTTGTGCCCGGGATGCGGATTGCGCCGCGGGTGCGCTCGCGACAGCCCATGCAGAGGACGACGGCCCTGCATGACACGGTTCGAAGGCCATAATGATCCGAAAGAACCCTGACCCTCTTTTCCCCGTCGCTGTCCAGGCCGATTCCACAGACGTACGAATCGGGCACCACATCGACGTCATGTTCAAGCGCATCCAGCAGGAAGCGCTCGGCATACTCCGGGCCGGTCAGTTCCTGCTTGAAGTAGTGCAGTCCGAACCCGGAGTGAATGCACTGCAGCAGGATTCCGCCTGCCTCCGGTTCACGATCGATGACCAGGCACCTGCCAGCCCCGCCCTCACGGGCACCTATGGCCGCGGCAAGGCCGGCCGGCCCGCCACCGACAATGACAACATCGTACCTGCCTTCCATCCGGCCGAGCATGGCTATACCTCCACTTCCGCGACCGCCGCCACAACCGGGTCGTTCATCGGTGTCATGATCCAGGAACCGCCGCCACGCTTGGTGACCTGTTCCGGCGGTATGCCAAGACGCTCCGAAAGAATGGTGATGATCCTTGACGTGCAGAAACCGCCCTGGCATCGACCCATGCCGGCCCGGCACCTGAACTTTACGCCGTCAACCGTCCTGGCCCCATGATCGATGGCGTCGTGGATTTCGGCCTCGGTGACAATCTCGCAGCGACAGACGATCTTCCCGAACGCGGGATCGGATGCAACCATCCTTTCCTGAACATCGACAGGCTGCTTCGCAAAACGCGGGGGCCCGTCAATCTCGGCCCTGAAATCATCCTTAAGGGACATCGCGAGCCCCTCGGATTCCAGGATTCCGACCACGTACTCGCCGATGGAGGGCGCGGAAGTCAGTCCGGGCGACTGTATGCCGGCCGCGTTGATGAAGCCCTTTACCGATGTCGGCCCGATTATGAAATCCCCTGTGCTGGAAACGGCGCGCAGGCCAGCGAATGCCGTGATGGCATCGGACGGATGAATCGACGGACACAGCTTGTTGACGTATGAAAAGATCTCGGCGGCGCCGTCGGTGGTCGTGGTGACGTCTTCGCGATCGCCGGTGTCGTGCGCGGTCGGCCCCACCATGATCGTGCCGTCATATGTCGGAATGATAAGGGTTCCCTTCGTGACGCCGGTCGGCAACGGGAACACCAGGCGGCGCACGATTCCCTGCAGGCGCTTGTCCAGCATGAACTCCTCGCCCTTGCGCGGGTTGATGCTGAAGTCGTCAAGTCCGACCATGGCCGCAACGCGATCGGCATAAACGCCGGCGGCATTGACCACATATCGGGTTACGACGGTCTCCTTAGGCGTATGGACATGCAGAAGACCGCCGTCCCCGACATCTTCCCGATCAATCGACAGGACCGGACTGTCGATCTTAAGGGTTACCCCGTTATTCTGGGCACATTCGATAAGGGCAAAGGCGAACTCGTACGGGTTTATGACGCCGCCGCTGGGCGCGTACAGGGCCGCAATCAGTTCCCGGGAAAGATTCGGCTCCTCGCGTTCGAGACGATCGGAATCCCAGATCTCCAGGCCGGGAACGCCCTTTTCCTGGCCAAGGCGCAGCAGCGCTTCAAGGCGCGGGCGGTCTTCCTGTTCGCGAATCCAGTATATGGCCCCGATCCGTTCGAACCCGAACTTCAATTCCTTCTGAAGCTGGTCGAACATCTGGTTGCCACGGACAACCAGGCGCCCCTTCAAGGTTGACAGCGGCGTGTCGTGACCCGGGTGAATGATGCCGGAGTTGGTCTTGGTCGTGCCAAACCCGCATTCGGCATGCCTTTCAAGCAGGGTAACCTTCAGGTGATACCTTGAAAGCTCCCGGGCGATGGCACATCCGATGACACCACCGCCGATGATCGTGACGTCCTGAATCGAATTCTGCATTGCGTTTTTCCTGTAAAGCGCAGCAAAAAGATCTTCGAATGATACTAGCCGTGACGCAGCGCGGCAAGAGAGCGGACTACAGCTTAAGCGCCGATTCGAGGGCCGGGGAAAGCGCGTCGGCGATTGACTCGTGATAACCGGGCGCCTGGGCGCGCACGATGCCTTCCCTGTCGATCAGGAACAGGCAGGGCATTTCAGCCTTCCCATTGACTTCCGGAAGCCACTTCTTGCTGTAATAAGCCGAAGGATCCTCCAGGACGGGGAACGGCATGGGTTCCCTTTCAAAAAAGGCCCTCAGTTTTTTTCCCCCGACATCGCCATTTTCCGGAACCGCGACAAGAAGAACCTGAACCTTGTCCTTGTACTGTTCCGAAAAGACCTTCAGGGCTGGAAGCATCTTCTTGCAACTGACACAGTTCGTCGAAAAGAAGTCCAGAACAACGATCTTTTTCGGCTTCGGACCAACGGAACGTCCGGGGTATGACATTTCGGAAACGCGCCAGAACCAACCCTTGCCAAGATCCCTCAACTTGATGTCAAGCTTTCCGGCAGAGACCAGATCACCGACCTTAACCTTCTGCGCGCCGGGATTCGCGAACGACCTGCCGTCCGCCAGAAAGATGGCCAGGATCGATGCAGTGAAGATAATCAGCCTGAACCGGGGAAGACTCATCGGGAACCTCCAGACTACCTGACAAGGGACTCGATTGCCCCCGAAATGCCGCCGGCGACCGAAGCTGTCCAAGCCTTGTCAACAGCTTCCTTCAATGCTGCCTCGCGGGTAACTCCGCCACCCTTGACCCCATCGACCGGACCTGATGCCAGAACCCTGCCGGTTCTTGACTCCATCAAGGCCCAGCGGCCTGAACAGCGCGCAAAATATATTTTGTCGATCTCGGAAGAAAACTTGGAATTCAGTTCAAGCACGACGAGGTGGCCGGCACCGATCGATCCCGACCTGACCCTGTCCGCGTCCCCATCAAGACAGGCGGTCGCATCCTCGGATGTCAATCCGGCAGCCCTGGCCTTGAAACTGAAGCGGGAAAGAAGGCCGCTGATGGTCGAAAAATACTTCTTTTCGACCTGGCCGTCCCTGGTGCCGTCAAGTTCGACGACAACCCCGACGCCAACCCACAATCTGGAGTCGGTCAAATTGCGTGAAACACGTGAAACGGCGTCAATGGCGGCGCGCCGCAGAATGTCGCTGTTCGTGAACATGGGGTCGTTCACATCGATCACGATCTTGAACTGATCGATGATCCCGATCGCCTGTTCGAGTGCCGCCATGGCCTTGTCGAACTGGCCGGCGTGCTCGTCGCCCTGGGCCAGTTTGAAAAGGCTCAGCGCGCGTGCGGCACTTTCGGCCTGGCGCCGACGGTACTCGGCCTGGGCCGCATCGACTTCCCGCTTGGCCCTTTCGTATTCCTGGACGGGATATGCGACCAGCACGAAGCACTCGTGCCTGCCGGAAGCGACGGTACACCACGTGCCCTGCTGCTCGACCCGCCGCACGACGACCGGCATGCCGACGATGGAAGCTTCGAAGGAAAACTCTGAAAAATCACCCGAAGCACTCGAGCCCTGCCTTGAAACGCTGGTGGAATTGACCAGCGCGCCAATGTAGGTCGCGATCTGCGAAGCCGCCTGAACCATGGCGTTCCTGGCCGCGTCCCCGGGCGATGCCATGGATGTTCCCGAAGTGACGAAGAACAGGGTTGACCCGGTATCCTGGGGCTTGACGCTGACCCAGTCCGGCGCCCTGGAAGATGAAACCGCCGCGGCCGGATTTGAACCGGAACAGCCGGAAACAAGCAACATCGCAACGACTATCAAGTGGATCGGAATCCCTTTCACGTCCATTACCCAGACTTGACCCGGCGGTATTTTAACGGCACCGGCTCAATCGGACAAGGGATCTTCCTCATCTGCCATGGCGGCGGCGTGACAGGAAGGCAATCTCCGCCGTCCCTGCGAACCGCGCGGGGAGAATCGGCTCAATTAAGATATTGTCAAAAAATTCGACGGGATGTATTCAAGCGACCGGCTTATTCAACAGGTGCTTTGCGGATGACTCGGAACAACTCCAGAACTGCCGCAGCGGAAATACTCCCGGCCATCGCGATGGTTGCGCTCATTCTTGCCGGAACGGCCGGCATGGCCGCCGAGCAGGGTGACTCGCAGCCTGGCGAAACACGTATCCCGGACGACAAAAGACCGGTCATGATCGAAATCGTGCCCGACGTGGCAGTTGCCGGGGTTGGTCAGCCGTTCAGGCTTGACGTCATCTTCAGGATTGCTCCGGGATGGCACATCTACGCTCCGTGGCCCGGAAACACCGGGGAGCCGACCACACTGAAGTTCGGATCCGACAACGATGGAGTGCAGTTTGGACATACCAGCTTCGCGTTGCCCCATATTTATGATCGGCAGACCTTGGATCTGACCGCCTTCGGGTACTCCGACGGTGCCGTTGCAAGTTCGGAAGTGGTCGTTCTTGAGCAGCCCGACGCCGGGGAAATCGAGCTGTCCGTCCAGTCGGGCTGGCTGGCCTGCAAGCAATCCTGCGTGGGCGGAAAGGCGACGGCCGCGACCAGATTGAAGGTGGCCGAATCGGCATCCCCAAGCGCCGGTGGAACGGCTCGCGACAATTTGACGCCGGCCGCGACGCGCCTGGCGACGGCTTCGGCATGGCTGTCGTCCGTGAGCTATGACGACGGTATATGGGACATAAAGTACACGCTGACCGGATTCCAGTCAGTTTCGGAATGGGTGCCCCAGTGGCTTCCCGGTGGGGAATGTCTGGTCGATAACTGGGGATTTGAACGTGGCGGCGACGGCAACGAATCGTGGATCGCCAGTGTCAGGCTTCGAGGCACCGACTGCCTTCCGTTCGCCGGCGGATTCCTGCAGGCCACTGAGCCGGGATCCGACAAGCCGGAAAATTACTTCTTCGGGGCGGGAACCAACCCGGCAAACTCTCCATGGACGCGTGCAACCCCGGATCAGGCGACACCGGATCAGCAGGATGCGGCTTCGCTGTCGGCCGACACCTCGCCACCCGTCGTGGAGGCGCCCGCCTTTTCATGGTACTTCCTGCTTCTGGCCTTTGCCGGCGGGCTGCTCCTGAACATCATGCCCTGCGTCATTCCCGTGATCGTGCCGAAGCTGAACCATCTTGTCATGACGGCGGTAACCTACAAGGAACGGCGTGAGCGATACAGGATGCTGCTTGCGAACGGACTGGCCTACGCCGCCGGCATATTCGTCCTGATGATGGGACTCGCGACGACGGTTGTAATCCTGAAGGCGGCCGGCCACTCGGTCGGCTGGGGATTCCAGTTCCAGGAGCCGGGATTCCTTGCGTTCATCATCTCCATCCTGATGGTTATGTCGCTTGGAATGCTTGGCGTTTTCCCGCTTCAGGTCGCTTCCCACACCGATGACCTGCAGGATCTCCGCAAGAAGTACAAGACCAGGATGATACTCGGTTCGTTCATGACGGGCCTGCTTGTGACGATACTTGGCACGCCGTGCACGGCTCCGATGCTCGGTCCGGCGGTCGGATTCGCGTTCATGGGCGGACCAGCCCAGATTTTTGCGTTCTTCGCCGCCCTCGCCCTGGGATTTTCCCTTCCCTTCGTGCTGCTGGCGGTATTTCCGCGATGGACGGATCGCCTGAAAAACTTCCGGGTCAGCGAGGAAAGCAACCGGTGGTCGCACGGACTGGCGTTCTTCCTGCTGGCCACGATGGTCTGGCTGATTGGCGTTCTTGGAAGCGGATTCGGGATCGACGCCGTCGTTCGAATCCTGTGGTTCCTGCTGCTGCTTGGCGCCGCGGCCTGGTTCATGGGCGTCAGCGCCGTCAACTTCGAGGAACCGGCCGGCCGGAAACTTAAAAAGGCGGAAAGCGACCTGGCGGCCGACAGTTCGGTGGATGCCCGCGAGCGCATCGAACTGAAGCGGAATCTTCGGAAGGCGCACTATCGATCCGTGCTTCGAAGGCGAGTGATAACCGCCGGGATGCTCTTTGCCGTGATCATGGTTTCGGCCCCCATGATACTCAGCTTCCAGGATGGTGCCGCCGAAGGGTCGGCCGGGCTCGAAAAGCATGACGGGCCCGTCAAGTGGCAGAAGTGGTCGCGGGAAGCGGTCGAGCAGGCCCGGAAGGCAGGCAAGCCGGTGTTCGTGGATGTGACCGCATCCTGGTGCATGAACTGCAAGACAAATGAGAAGTTGATCCTTAATCGCCAACAGACCGCCGATCTTTTCACCGAACACGGGATCGTTCCGATGATCGCCGACTTCAGCCGGCGCGACCCGTCAATCGCCGCTCTGATCAAACAATACCAGCGTGCCGGAGTCCCTGTCTATCTCGTTTACCCGCCATGCGAAGGCGAACCGGCCGTGCTTCCGGAACTCCTGACCGAGGGAATCCTGACGGACGCAATCAAGGCCGCCGGACCCGCCAGGGATTGCAGATAGGCGACCGGCCCATTGCTTGAAGATGCCGCCTTCAGCGTTGAGTCACGCTTGCGCCACGAAGATTCGGACAAGTGCTTCGAGTGGAGGGATCGGTGTCTCAGCGGGCCATTGTTGCAATGTACCTGTATTCGCCGCTTTCCTGGCGCTGCCTTGCGAACGCATAGTTTTCAAGCTGCGACGCAAACATCGGGTTTGGCGAACGGCAGACCAGCACGTGCTCGGTCGCGCCGCCAAAACCAAAAAGGCTTGCAACGTCGAAGTCGAAACGGGCGGTCAGGACGTACTCGCCGGAAGAATCCCCGGGAACCTGCTGAATCAAGGAAATCGCACCGACTTCACCCTCTAGAATCCCAAAAAACTGTGCCCGCTTTTCCTCGGAACCCTTAATGACGCCTTTCTTGATCAAGGAAGCGATGGCGGCGTCTGCCGGACTGACATAGGCGCTGCTTCCAGCAAGCATGGAAAACTCCGACGTGCAGACCACTGCCGGACTGACCCTGAACGAAAGCGAGTCCGTCGTAACCCTGACGGTTCGCTCGAGATCGTCCAGTTGCAGCTTCCTGGTGTCGTCCCTGATGGTGTGCAGGAAGACGCCATAGCCACGCTTCTCGACAACGTCCGGCTTCTCCGGCCTGTGATTCCTGAAAAGATCGGCTATCGCCATCCAGACCGCATAGTCTGACGGAACCGCGCTCGTCATCGTGATGATGCCGGCGTCCTTGCCGGCACCCGCCCCGTTGCCAAAAACTTCGGCAGCAATCAACTTGTCGCTGTCGGAAGTTCTTATCCACTGAACGTCACGACTGATCCGCCCTTGCACGACCTTTGCCGCGAACTGGTGTATGAAACCAACTGCGGACGCATCATCGACTGATTCCCAGCAAAGCGGGACTTCATATGCCTGCCGTATTTCCGCCAGGGCCTTTTCCTGCAGGGAACTCTTCTTCGTGGTCGATCCCGACGAACCGCACGAGAGCATTAAGGGACAAACTGCCGCAAACAGGATAATTGCGATGATCTTTTTCATGGGTGGAAGTTCCGGCAAGAGACAGGTCAAGAGACAAGAATTACTTCTGTTCGTTCAGCTTCTTGATCTGCTCGTCCATGTCGTCGAATTCCGCCTTGGCCCTCTTGTTCAGGGCTTCGCGCGCCTTCTGGCTGAGCTTGTCCATGCGGGAGAAAGCATCGGCGAAGGTTTCGGGATCCAGGCAGACCATCGCATAGAACTCGTTGTTCATGACCTGGGTAACGGCCACGCGGGTTCCGACCAGGGTCTGGGAGGTCACGTCACGGACGACGCTCTTGGTCAGTTCTTCGGAGAAATCCTGGCCTTCGGCTTCGCCTTCCGCCATGTAGCGCTTCAGCATCGCGTCAACCTGGGTGCTGAGGCCCCTGGACAGATCCGCGCGCGCCGAAGAAACGGCCGACTGACGCGCAAGGTCACGAACGCTGCGAAGCTTGGCGCTGCCGACACCACAACCCTTCATGGGGGCATCATACCAATCCGGAGCCTTCGAGAAGTCCTGCTTCTTCTCCGCGCCGCCGCACGCAACCATCGAGAACGAAAATACCATCATAAGAGCAACCAGAAGACCACGCCTCATCTGAAACCTCCTGCGCAATGCGCAAAAAAGAAACGAACAAAGAAAAAGAACGCAAACATCTGAATCTGCCCGCAAGATTAATATTTCCCGCGGACAAATTCAACACCCCACGAATTTCAAACGCCGGAACGACCGGCAATCACGCCGTTACCCGGCTCTCGCCATGCGGACATGCCGATGCGGGCGAACGGAAGGAAGGCAACCCTAGAAATCCTCGAATTCCTCGAATTCCTTGTCGAAGTCCTTATCGAGCTTCTTGCGCTTGGAACTATCCTCGCCCTTCTTCTTCTTGATGTCCCTGTCGGCCTCGGCCTCGAGTCCGTCCATCTTTTCACGGGAAAGCGGTTCGGCCCTTGCCGGTGCGGGCGCGGGCGAACGCTCGGGGGCGGTTGCGGTCGGCGAAGGACTGGAAGGCGCCGTCGGGCGCTGGATCCCGCTGGATGCCGACCCGGGGGCGGGCTGGGCCTGGGCAGCCGGCTGGGCTGTGACCGTGCCTGGACGGGCCACGGGAATCGCGGACTTTGTCGGGCCGGTCCTGGCGCCACCCTGGCTGCCCGCTCCACCGCCCGCGACCGATGGCGCGACAATGTTCCCGCCCGAGGCCGTGGATGTCGCCGTTGGAACGGGAACGGCCGGAAGCTGGGCCCTGGGCGCCGGCCCGGCAGGGGTCGCCGCGGGGGCTGGGGCCGGCTGCGCCGGTGCGGCCGCGGGAACTTCGGCGGCAACTGCCGGCTGTGCGGCCGGGGCCGGAGCAACCGGAATCTGCGCCGCGGCAGGCTGCGGAGCCGGCGTCGGCGAAACGGCGACACCGGAAGAAGCGCCGGGCGCGACGGGTTCAACAACCGGAGCGGCCTGGACTGGCTCGACGGGAGCCGCCGGCTGCGCGGCAACTGCCGTATCGGCAACGGTGGCGTCCGCAGCGGTCGCAATCGCCGGCGTTTCCTTGCCGGAAAGAAGGAAAAATGCGGCGGCGCCGGCGGCAACAAGAAGCACGGCCGCAACGGCGACAGCGATCTTCCAGCCGGCGATCCCCTGACCGCGCATCGGCTGGCGGTCTTCCTCGGGCAGAATCGCGCGCAGGCGGGCCGCAACATCCTCGACACGGGCCGGACGTTCCTCGGGAGTCTTCGCCATCAACTGCATGATCAGCGCATCGAACTCCTGGGGAACCTCAAGTTCCGGACACCTTTCGCGGATCGGCCGGGGCTTTTCAATGACATGGGCAATCAGCATGCCCTGATCGGTCTTGGCATCAAACGGCTTGCAACCGCAAACCAGCCGATAAACCATGGCGCCAAGGCTGTAAAGGTCGGCCCTGGAATCGACCGGCTGACCCTTCGCCTGCTCGGGACTCATGAAAGATGGCGTTCCGATGACCCTTGGAACGGCGTCCATGGTAGTCAGATCCATGTTTTCGGACTGAGCCAGGCTGGCGATGCCGAAATCGACGACCTTCGCCATCAACTTCCCGCCACGCCCCTTCACCATCATGACGTTTCCGGGCTTCAGGTCGCGATGGACGATTCCCTTTTCATGGGCGCATTCCAGCGCGTCGCACACTTCCAGGACGATGCGGCCGACCGCGGCCCACGGCATGCGCCCGGTTGACGAATACTCCAGCCTGACGTGGTCTTCCAGATCGCGACCGCGCAGAAGTTCCATGACGATGAATATTCGTCCCGCCGTGTCGCGATCGACGTCGTGAACGGTCACGACATGCATCGACTGTATCGACATCAGTGCGCGTGTTTCCTTCAGGAACTGCCGCACGGCCTTTTCATTGTCACGAAGATCGTCCTTGATGACCTTGATGGCGAGTTCGGTCTTTGCCAGCTTGTGGGTCGCCCGATAGACGTTTCCGAACCCACCGCGACCGATGAGCTGGACAAGCACGTACTTGTTGTTCAGAACCGTTCCCGAAAGGTCGTCGCCCTGTCCGACCGGAACAAGGGCAACCCCGTCCTCGGTGCAGACGGAAAGGCCACCGGGAAACCGGCCGCCACAGATTGGGCAGAACAGATCCGAAAAAACCGTGGTCGCCGCTTCCTCACCACTTCCGTCCTGAACAGGCCCGGAAACGCCAGCCCCCAGCCCCGCACGCCCGATTCCGTCATCGTTCTGACTCATGAAACACCCTGACTTCAATTAAAAAACAACATCAGTCCCCGATTTGATGGACCGAACGGGACTGAACCATCGCTTACCCGCGGGATGATACCACCTTGTCAAACCGGAATAAAGACATCGTTGGCTGATCCAGGGGACGACTTGTCGATCATCCTCCTGCCTTTATGGACAGTTTCGTGGAAATGCGCGGGCCATCTGGCCTGCATGCCGCCGATAGACTATAATATCCGCGTCATTTTTCCTGCCTGGCGACTCACGCCGCCGATTGACAGGTTAAGGTAAGAATATGAAAAAGACCTTGATTCCGGTTCTGGCGGTTGCCGCTGCCTTACTGATGTCCGGGTGCTCACAGGAATACCTTCCGATGCTGGACGAGGGCGGGCAGTCGGACATCGTGGCCGACTACCAGGTTCCGGATGACGTCGTGAACTTCGATGAGGGAAGGGATCTGGCGACCGACGACGGTCAGCAGCACAGGTACCAGATCCTGCTCCAGGTCGATCCCGAGACCCCGGTTCAGGCCACTGTCGGAAACCAGATCCAGGTTTCGGCGATCGTGGTCGATTACATTCAGGGACAGCCCGCCCCGGACGTGCTGGTTGACTTCCAGATTGTGACCGTTGTTGACGATGACGGCGTCGTGGTCCAGGGCGACGCGAACTTTGAAACGTACAGCAGGTACACCGACGCCAAAGGCCGCGTGTCGAACGACTTTTTTGTCGGGATGGTTCCGGAAGTCACTTACACGCTGGGACTTTCGCTTCCCGACTATCCCGAATCGGAACCGGTCACCATGAAGGTGAAGGTTCTTGCGTACGCCTGCGGATGCCTTCGCGTCGATTTTTCGTACGATGGCGTGATCGAGACGCCCCTGCGCGATATCGAGGTATTCGTCGTTCCTTCGACCTACCAGTGCGGAAAGCACATTTTTCCGCACACGGTGCTCTCCGACGACCTGATCATCGCCCAGCGAAGCGCCCAGACGGTCAACTCGGTCGTCACCTTCGACTGCCTGCCTGCCGGCGCGACCTACACGGTCTTCGCAAGGGCCGGCAGCGGCGACCTGGTCTGCACCGCCGCCGGTGGATGCTCCAGGACGCTGGTCATGCAGCCGGAAACGTGCGACGAAATGACCCTGGAATTTTCGGAAGTAACATTCCAGGCCAGCGGCCGTTACAACGCGGTTGACCACTTCAACTTCGAACCGATGATCGAGATGTGCGCCGGCGGGGACACCACGATTATCGGATGCATCACGGCCGGCACCGAGGACGTGGGCAAGACGGTATGCTGCGCGATCCAGGAACTGGTAAAGCTGTTCAACACCCCTGGCTCGACAATCGTGCAGCTCGTTTTCGACGCGCTGAAACTCTGGATCGGAAGCGCCATTATCGATGCTGTCCAGACCGTGGTCGGCAAAGCTCTTGAATCCGTTCTCAACGACCTGATTCTACAGTGGTCAAGAGACACACCGTGGCTGGCGGCGTTCCTGACCGCGGGAAAGGACATCACCCAGATCATCAGTAATCTGGAACTGGAGTCGGAGCTTGTCCTGCAGAAACTCGGCAGCGACTACACCGTTCAGGGAACCCATTTCTGGCACGCGATCAACCTGTACTGGAGGATGGGGTGCGCAGCGGAAGGCGACCCGGCCTTTGATCCCGAATGCGGCAAATACACGCTGGACATGAAGGATCTGACGGTGCTTCCCGACGACTTCCCGATGGAACTGCTTGAGGGCAGCTTCATCGCGGACGTCCTGAACTTCAACTGGATGTCGCTGCGGCAGCACGAAATCGCCTTGAGCTACGGAAAGCTGGTGCTGTGGGCGATAAACGGCATTTTCATCCCGCAGATTTCCGGCGACCAGGCACATTCAATCGACGACCTCGCCAGGCTCTGGCTGGATTGCAAGGGAATGGCAAACGGCCCGATCGG
>Ga0208458_1002116_pt1 | contig 15092 bp, 15 predicted proteins | sample AD_UKC085_MetaG_FD_184432 | JGI IMG/M metagenome (GOLD analysis project Ga0208458, IMG submission 184432) | Active sludge microbial communities of municipal wastewater-treating anaerobic digesters from USA - AD_UKC085_MetaG (SPAdes) (version 2) | ecosystem: Engineered > Bioreactor > Anaerobic >... | reverse complement strand
GGTTTTTTCGGCGCAAAGAGGCTGGTGTATTTCTGGTAGAGTTCAAAGAGGAAGGCGACGCGTTCGGCTTCGGTTTTAAGATTGGTTTTGCCGTAGGCGGCATCAACGGTGCGGTCGAGGGTTTGATGGGTTTTAAGAAGCACCGGTGGCCTAGGTTAGAAAAAAACATCCAATAATCATCATGCGGAAAGCTGCGCAAGCCACTTTCCGGCAAGATACAACGGCCACATCATAAACTTATTGAATTAAAATCAGTATGCTAGTAAAATAAAATCATGAAGGTCAGAGATATCATCAGTCTTCTTAATAAGGATGGATGGTTTGAAGTCCGCCAGAAAGGCAGCCATAAGCAATACAAACATTCAGTAAAAAAAGGGTTGGTAACCATAGCAAGCCACAAAATGTCTGATGATGTTGCGCCAGGCACACTGGACAGTATCCTGAAGCAGGCGAAGCTTAAAATCACGAGGTAAAAATATGAAAAAATATTTAGTTGTCTTTGAAAAAACAAAAACAGGTTACAGCGCCTATGTTCCTGATCTGCCTGGTTGCATTGCCACAGGCCGTACAAAAATCGAGACCGAAAAAAATATGTATGAAGCCATGCAATTTCATCTGGAAGGTTTATTGGAAGAAAAAATTAAATTACCGAAAACGCAGGCAGTTAGTGAAGTGTTTGTTTTTAATTAATTATTCCAAGGTCATGGCATCATCGTTCCGTCAAAGTCGTTCTTGACTGCTTTTAATGCATCTCCTGGATGCTGGTTCAAGCGTCCTCCGGTTGAACCGTTTTTTATTTTCAAACATTCAGGCTCAGGCTGCAATCCTGAACCGGCAAGAAATATCAGCCACAATCTCTCCATATTACGCCGTGTTTCGGTATCCGGAAGAGCCACCAGTGTGTCTGTCTGTTTAAGGATTCTTTTTTGACTGCCAGATGGCCATAAGATGTTTCGACTTCCCGTGTTATGGATCTGAACTTTTTGTCTGCCATTTTGATCCGTTCACGATAAGGTTCTATCTGTTTGTCCGTAGCGTGGCGCAAGACTTCATACAGCATACTGCGATGCCGAAGATCCCAATCGTATTCCTCCACGTCGCCTCCTTCAATCCAATAGATGGCTTCTTCCCATGCCTCAACGAAAGGCGCGATTCCTTTTTTGATATCCTCTTCCGAATAGCCGTTGAGAATGAAATATTCCGTCAGCGCGTCAGGTTTCCCATGCTGGGCGATGTAGGCTTGAAGTTTCTTTTTATAACGATATTTGGGCATGGGTTCAAGGCCTTCGGCGTTTGGGTTTTTCCGGCGGGAAAAGGCTGGTGTATTTCTGGTAGAGTTCAAACAGAAACGCGACGCGTTCGGCTTCGGTTTTAAAATTGGTTTTACCGTAGGCGGCATCGACGGCGCGGTTGAGTTTACGACATCAATGTTTCCGGCCATAGCCGCGGGGTGTTTCCAATAACCTGAGTTGTTGATCATGGTGCCCGTTTCGTTTAGCGACGCCGTAATATGAATTTTCCTCGACATCTTCGTTGCCCCACTGATCCCAGCCGGTACGACGAAATCGGGCAAATAGTTCTAAATAGGGTCCTGGTGAGCAGGATTCTATCAGATCATAGATTTCATCAGGCTTTCGCGAGTGTTCGCGTTTACGCGTTGAAAAAAGATTGACTTGCGTTCTTCCCGGCGCCAGTGTTCTCATGCTGCCGCGGACTCCGAAAAGAACTAATTCCGTCACATTTCTGAAATAGAATCCCACTCCACGTCCGTCTGGCCCTCCATCCTTACGGATTTTGAACCACACTAAATTGGATTTGTAAGTGAATCCCCATGCTTTCATTACCTTTAAGCCTTCTTGCAGCAAAGCATTGGGTACCCACAGATATAGATGGGATTTAGCGGCTGCAAGCTTTGAAACAGGAAGCTCGATGATTTCATTTAATTCCATCGTGGGGTATCTTAATAATCGTCTGTGTTCTGGAGCCATTTTCCCTGTTCGATTTTGAAATTGCCAGGGGGGATCGGCAAGGATTGTGGAATATTGGTTATTAAACTTCGCGATCAAATCGTTAGACGGATTTGGCTGAACAATCGTGTAAATCTTTGATGGCATATTTCCGCAACTCCCTTCTATAGGATGATGACCTGTTTGGGAATTCCAATCAGCAGAAGAGGGCATGGATTGCCTACTCCGCGCTTCACTCTTTCTTCAAGCTTTCTCCAGTGTGTTGTTGCTTCACCGAACTTATCCGCGACAAAGGCGTCTGCCCAGCCCTCTTCAAAAGCTCCCTTTACCTTTGTTCTGTTTTCGATCATCGTTTGCTGACGATGAGTCGGGGTGTAGTATTGGCTTAATGTCTTGAAATTATTGATAGCGTATTTTCTGGCGAATTTCGCTGCAACCTCTCGAAGAGATTCATGTAAAGAAACGCCTCTTGTAATGATTCCGCCGATGGATATGACTCCATCGGCATGTAATCGTTTAAAATTTTCTAGGTCACGGTCAAAAAAAGGATCTTTGTTGTTCCATTCAATTTCCAAAGCAAATGTACCTGTCGGAAAACGTTTTACATGATCAATTTCGTGAGTTATCGATTCAGTTTCCTGACCGTCAACAATTTTTTTAATTTCAAAGTTGTGCTTTTTCCAATTGTAGCCTTCCGACAACGCATGTCTCAACCGCTGGGTCATTGAACTTTCACCACCGCCGCCTCGTATTAATTTTTCCGCGGGAATTGAAAGCTCCAGGAGAATTTTCTCCAGTTCGACTGCCGCATCAATCATATCATGTTTCAGTATTGCTTCCGCATGATGAAGCGCCACAACTTGAAAACCTTTTCTCTTAAGCTTCTCAAACATTTTGATTTTCCGTTTTTGCAAGGGGATAAAATGCAAGTACGTTACAAACACTATAATGACTTTCTTTTTATTAACACAAGCCTTTTTTGGTTTAAAGAGAAATTTAAAAAAATATTAACCATTCTCTGCCAAGTTGCCATGCTCTTTTGCTTATGAAGACTTGAAAAACGGATTCCTGTCAAGAAGACGGCATGAAGTGTAAAAACTGAAAAATACCATTTGTTTCAATGAGTTTTCGCTTACGTATGGAAAACCACTTGGGAGCTCGTTGGCGCCGCCGCGTTGCAAACGTCCGCGCAAAATCTTTAAAGGCGGTCCCTGTAACTTATTGATTGAGGTTTACAGATATAACAATTCTACAACGTCGCGGGATAACCGGTAATGTCGCGGATCTCTTTATACAGCGGTTGCAGCCGTTCATACATTTTGAGGTAAACTCTCTTGTATAGTTGGTCGTAGATTTGGTGATTTTTCAGAATCGGCTCAAACACTCTTCCCGTGCGGGTCATGGCTTTGACCGCGGCCGGGAAATCAGGATAAAGTTTAAGGCCGACCGCGGCATCGATGGCCGCGCCCAGGGCGGAGGTCTCAAATGTATGCGGTCGTTCCGCCGCCATGCCGAAAATGTCCGCCGTAATCTGCATCGCCGCGTCGCTTTGCGAACCGCCTCCCGACACCTTGAGCCTGGTTACGGGGACTTTGGTTTTGCGCTGGGTCAGTTCTCCGCCTTCCCTTAATCCATAGACCAGCCCTTCCAGCAGCGCCCGATACACATAGGCCCGGCTGTGCACGTCGCCGAAGCCGATAATCGATCCCTTCGCGAAAGGATCAATCTCCCGTCCCGGCGTCCAGTAAGGCTGAAGCATCAGCCCTTTGGAACCGGCCGGCACATGCTGAATCAACGAATCAAAAAACTTTTCCGGAGGCTCTGCCGTCTTCTCGGCAAGCATGCATTCCTGAAGGCCGAACTCTTCCTTGAACCAGCTCACCATCCAGAAACCGCGAAAAATGGAGACTTCCGTATAATAAGCATCCGGCACGGACGCAGGAAACGGCGGAATCATCGGATACAGCTCAATATATTTGGGCGTGGCCACATCAAACGTGGCAATGGTCCCGAAACTCAGACATCCTGTTTCGGGCGTCAGACACCCGGAACCGAGGATTTCGCATCCCTTGTCCGATCCGGCTGCAAAGACGGGCAGCCCTTCCGGGATGCCTGTTTCCGCGGAAGCTTTCCTGGTGATCCGGCCCAGCACTTCAGAAGGTTTGATGAGGTCGGGAAGTTTTTCTTTGCCGATCTTGAAAATCCACCATTTGAAATCGAATTTCCCCGCCCATTGATAGGTCTTGTTGTCGAACGGAAGATAGCCGATATTATTTGCCACCGAATCAATAAACTCTCCGGTAAGGCGGTGCGTAAAGAAGCCGGACAGCACCAAATACTTATAGGTTTTCTCCCAAATCTCCGGCTGTTGCTGGCGGATCCAGTTCGCATCGCAGTCCTGGATGGCCCCTTCGAGCGTTTCGAGCAGTTTGACGGTCTTTATCATGGGCCGGAGCGCGCCGGGCATGATCCGCCGTGAATCCGCCTTTCTCTGGTCAAGCCAGACAATCGCCGGCCGGAGCGGCTTGCCGTTTTTATCGACGTTGATCATCGTGGCGCGCTGTGTCGTGAGCGTCACGCCCTTGATATTTTTTTTCAGAGGTTCTTCTCTTTGCAGGAGTTGGCCGGTTGTCTTGCAGAGTACATCCCAGTAGTAATCGGGCTGCTGTTCGGCCCAGCCTGGATTTTCCGAGAAATACGGTTGAATGGGCGTCTTCACAATATCCAGGATGTTTCCTTCCATATCGACAAGCGCGGCACGGATGGATTGGGTGCCTGCATCGATGGACAGGATTAATTCCTCTGCTCTGATTTTTTGTGGCATATGCACCGCCCTGTTTTTTTAATTTATTCTAATGATCGATCATGCCGCTTCCCGGTCGCTTTCTTCAGTCCAGCCCCAGTTGACCGCCGGGATTCATAATTCCCTGCGGGTCAAAATGTTTTTTTAAAGCCCGCAGAACATCCATCTGTTCCTTTCCAAGATGCCTTTCCATCCAGGGGCCGATCATTCTTCCCACCCCGTGGTGATGGCTCAGAGAACCGCCATGATGCTGAATGCTGTCGATGATCCCCCGCTGGAACTTGCGGAATTCCCCGACATCTTTCATGTGAACGATAAAAATGAAATAGAGATTCGTTCCCTGCGGATAAAAGTGCGAAGCGTGCGTCAGGCACATGGTGGCGGGACGGTTCTTGACACAGGCCCGCACGCCTTGATGCACCCGGTGAAGATTGTCCCAGGTCACGGCGGCTTCCAGCGTGTCGATTAAAATGTCATAGTCGCCCAGGTCCTCGCGCATGAAGGGTTCCGTGTAACGGGTGTGCTCCCATTTCCGCGCCGCGTAACCGGTCAGGGAAATCGCACCGTACCTTCGGGCAACCGCCTTGATTTTCCGCGCCACCAGTTTTGTGTAATCCCGGTCTCCTTCCACATTGCCCAGACACAGACAACGCTGCATGGGTTTGAAGCCGCGCCAATTGAGCAACGTGTCCGCCAGGCCCGGCATGCCGTAGAGTTTCAATCCCCGGTCGGTTTCCTCGGGATCGGAAATGCGGTAGATGGCCGGCTTGCCGAACTCCGACTGCATGATTTCGCGGCTGGCGTCAACGGCCGCGTCCCAGGTGGGATACATGAAGCTGAAACGTTCGCGATTTTCCGGCCGATAGCGGAAGATTTTCATGGTGACTTCGACCAGAATGCCGAACGTCCCTTCGGATCCCTTCATGATGTCGTTGACTTTGGGACCGGTGGCGGTCGCCGGAAAATCCAGCGTCTTGAACGTTCCGGCGGGCGTGACGTACTCCTGACTGAAGACGATATCGTAAGCGTCGCCGTAATAGGTCGAGGCCTGCCCGGAGCCCAGGGTGACGATCCAGCCGCCGACGGTGGAATACTCAAAGGACTGCGGGAAATGTCCGCAGGTGTAGCGATGTTTTGTCTGGAAAAGTTCGGGGGCCTGGTTCAATGCGTTTTCATAAGCCGGCCCGAACATTCCCGGTTGAACCCGCGCCGTCTGATTCAGTTCGTTCACATCCAGCAGTTTGTTCATGTGCGTGCTGACCACCAGCGAGATGCCGCCGCGGACCGGACGACAGCCGAAGTTCACGGAAGAGCCGGCGCTGAAAACCGTTATCGGAATTTTTTCCCGGTTGCAGTAGTCCACGATTTTTTGCACATCCTCTTTGTCGCGGGGATGAACCACCACATCCGCCACTTCGCGGATGATGCCGTGGCGCATTTCCAGCATTTCCTCCGTGGTCTTTCCGGAGGCGTATTTGACGCGGCTGTAATCATCCAGGGCGACGTTTTCCCCGCCCACGATCTTCTGCAGGAATTCAATCTGATGAGAAGAAAGGTTCGGGGGGCGCTGTAAAGACACCGGTTCCAGTCCTTCCCTGCTTCGGGAGGAGAAATCCTGGTCGCTTAAACCAAACTCCTGTTTGATCATGTTGTACCAGGCATCGCTGGGATGTTTAAAGCGGTGGGGATCACCGTATTTAAAAATGGACCGGTAGGTTCCTGGGGGCGGCGCTTTTTCCGTCCACTCCGGACGGTAAGGACTGGATTTCATCGGCAGGTCTCCTTTGTTGGTTTTCTTTGATAGATGAAGCGCTTTTCAGTCAACCGGTATTTTGAGCAGATGGACGACGGCCGCAATTTCCTTTTCCGTTTTTTCTTTATCCCAGCGCAGCTCTCTGGCGGCAACATCGGCAACCTTGCGCAATACCTCTTCGCCGGGATTGCCGAGTGTGCCGATGCCGGTGCGTCGCATGACGATATCGGAGAGGGTGCGCGCCATTTCATTGCGCACGGCATAAACCACCTGCGCCTGGATTTCGCCGTCATTGTTTAGGGTTTCGGACAAGGACTGATCCTCGCGCGCCAGTTTGGCAATTTCTCTGTATTCGGTTCCATAATTGCGCGCCAGATATTCCAGGGTGGCCGGGCTGAGTCCATTGTCCTGCGCCCGCGCTTCATTCATGAAGAAATTCAAATCCTTTATTTCGCAGCCGGTCAGAAACTTTTTATTCGTAACGCTCTTGCCGAGATTGCGCCCCAGTTTGACGGCGACGATCTTCAGGCAGTTTTCCGCCAACCGGCGGCTGGTGGTGTACTTGCCGCCTTCGACCGTAATCAGTCCGTCCAGTCCGGCGTCTTTGTTGTCGTAGATTTCATATTTGCGCGACGAGGTATACGTTTCGCGGGTTTCTTTCTCGACCAGAGGACGCAGACCGCCATAGGTATGCTTCACGTCTTCATAAGAGAGCTTGCCGTCGCCGAAGGAGCGGTTGACATCGTCGATCAGTTCCATAATGCTTTCCCGGGTTACCCGGTAATCGTCAGGGTTGCCGTTGAAGGGTTTGTCGGTCGTGCCGATCAGCGTGTGATTGCGCCAGGGAATCAGGAAGAAATGGCGGCCGGACGGCGTCATGGAACCGACGATGTATTGGCCGGAAAGAAGACGTTTTGCGGTGATGATGTGAATTCCTTCAGACCGGCGCAGCATCGGCGCGTCTTTTCCATCCGGTTTGGCCATATCCAGAAGAAGATCCGCCCACGGTCCGCCGCAGTTGACCGTAACGGTTCCCGCAATATCATGGACTTCGCCGGTCAGCAGGTCTTTGACCTTCACCCCGGCAACCCGGTTTCCGGCATCCATGAGGAAACCTTCCACTTTGGCATAATTCGCCGCTTTCGCGCCGTGGGCCACGGCGGATTTGATAAAGGCCAGCGTGAGGCGTTCGGGAAAAATGCTCATGCAGTCGCAGAAGACCGATGCGCCGGCCAGTCCTTCGGCTCGAACATGAGGTTCCTGCCGCAGGACCTCTCTGCGGGAAATCGTTTTGTGCGCCGGAATTCGTTTGCAGGGATCCCAGGTGCGATTTTTATCATAGGACAGGGCGTCGTAAAGCAGCATGCCCACTTTCACAACCCGTTTATTGTTCTTCAACGGCTTTTTATGATGCATCATCATGATCGGCTGCGGATAGACGTAATTGGGAGCGATATTTTCCAGCACTCTTCGCTCGCGCAGCGATTCCCGCACCAGCCTCACTTCTCCATTGACCAGATACCGAAGACCGCCGTGAATCATTTTGGACGTGGCCGCCGAAGTCGCCCAGGAAAAATCCTTTTTTTCCAGCAGCGCCACCTTCAATCCCCGGGTGGCGGCTTCATAGGCAACCGACGCCCCGCTGATCCCCCCGCCGATGACGATCACGTCAAATTTTTCATGAGGATTCTTTTCTATAAACCGTTCCATGCCCGCCGCTCCTTTTAAAGCTTTTTGTCCTTGATGCTTGCCAGAACCGCCTTTTCCGCGTAAACGAGAACCTCTCTCATGATTTTTCGGGCCAGCTCCGCCTCCTGATTTTTGACGGCCTCGTAGATTTCGTTGTGAAATTTCCGGGAGCGCTCGATGTTTTTGGGGCTGTCGAAATAGAGATATCCGTAATCACGGAATATTTGATTGAAAACGTTCAACCCGATGGTGCAAAGCAGATTTTGGGTGGAGCGGGCGATTACCTGGTGAACCTTGATATCCTTCTCCAGCATACTCATCTCTTGATCTTCAACGACGCGTTTCAGGTCTTCCAGGTCTTTTTTGGTACGCCTCTGCGCCGCCAGATAGGCCATCTGCGGCACCAGATAGAGGCGCGCCTCCAGAATGTTCATCATCACCTTTTGGCCGCCGTCCATCGTAAAAGCGACCTTGATCAGGTCGAAGTTTCCGCTTTCCAGATAATTTTTGGCATACAACCCGTCGCCGTGGCGAATTTCCAGCAGGTCGAGATTTTCGAGTTTGCGCAGCGCCTCGCGCACGGTGGCCCGATTGACGTGAAAACTTTCCGAGAGCTCCCTTTCCGTGGGTAATTTGTCGCCCGCCTTTATTTGGCCGGACATAATCTGTTTCTGGATCACGGTGACAATCTCTTCGTGAAGGCGCGAACGGGTTACCGGAGATGCAAAATTCTTGGGGAACATCGGAATCAACGCTCCTTTTCCCTCCCGCCTAATTGGCCGGGTGGTTCGACCAATAATACATTCCGCCGAAAAGGTCAAGAGGTTTGTTTTTGGGCTGAGAACTTTGCACAATTACACTTTTGTCATCGCGAGGAGCGAAGCGACGTGGCGATCTCTTCAAATGATCAAATGCTGATGAGATGGCTTCACTTCGTTTGCAATGACATAAGAGACATTATGCAAAGGTTTTTGTGCTGTGTCGCAATTAGAAAATCATACCGAGGGGAATTACGTAGGGATCGGTCCCCGACCGATCCGCAAGACCGCGTCACAATGGATCATGGTTTTTGACTCTGCTTGCGCTCTCCCCTTCTCTTTTGGAAGGGTCGGGGGTAGAGGCAACTCCAAGTGATGGTAATCGAGATCTCCCCTCCTCTTGTGGGTGGGAGGGGCAGGGGGAGGGGAATCTTGAGCATTAATCCAGGATTCCCGCCTGCAATTCCTCCAGCGTCGCTGGGAGCTCCCTGATATTGTTCAGGATTTGAAAGGCGCCCGGAAAATCGCCGCCCCGGGTGAATCGGCTTGGAACCACCAAGCACCGGATCCCGGCGTTTACGGCGGAGACAAGACCGCGCGGCGAATCCTCAATGGCGAGGCACTCCTCCGGCCGGCAGCCGGAAAGCGCGATCGCTTTCAGGTACGGTTCGGGATGCGGCTTGAAACGCGAGCAGTCTTTCATGGTCAGGGCAAATTGAAAATAAGGCAGAAGCCCCGACCGCCGGTGAATGATCTCGAAGTGCTCATGTCCGGAACTGGTTACAATTCCCATGGCGTATTTTCCCGTAAGCGCCTCCAGCACATCCCGGACGCCTTCCATGACCAGCGGCTCCCGCGTCAGCAGGTCTGCATAAAGAGCGTCCCGCTTGTCGCGCAGTTTATAAAACGCCTCCGTCCCCGGCTTTTGTGCCAGTTGCAGCACACTCCCGCCCCGGACAAGCGAAATTTCTTCAAACTGCTCCCATCCAAGCGAAATGCCCAAATCCGCCAGCGTCTCCTGATTGGCCCTGAAAAAGATGCCTTCCGTGTCAACCAGAACGCCGTCATTATCCCAGAAAATTGCCTTGATCATCGACCTGACCTGATGCTCCTTATCCCCAACTCCCTGGCCGCCGCTCGCCTTTTCCGCTACGGCCTATTATCATTGGATGCGTTGTAGTGGAAAACCAATGATCTCCTGTCAAGGAGTTAACGAAGGATACAGTAACTGGAAAAACAAATTGTTTCAATGAGTTTTCGCTTATGGAATTATTGTTGGCAATTTGGCCGGATATTTTCTATATTCAACCATCATCATACTGGGGGCGTTAGACATGCAGGATCGTCAATTCGGCAGGGTTCGTTTGATCTTCGGTGAAAACAGCGGCAAGTATCCTTTCAACCATTCGCTCTATCTGCAGGGCGATAAGGAGCGGGTGGTGATCGATCCCGCTTCTTCACTGGAAAAGCTGACGCGGTTGAAGGAAGAAGGCGTCGATGGGGTCTGGCTTTCGCATTGGCACGAAGATCACATTCGCTACATGAACCGCTTTGATGGTTGTTCCGTTTGGATCTCCGAACGCGATTTTCCGCCGCTGGCCGATCTAAAAACGTTTCTGGACTGGTACGGCATTGAAGAGCAGGGCGCACGCGACTACTGGAAGAAGGAAATGCTGGAAACGTTTGATTACCGCCCCCGCCAAACGGCGCGTTTTCTCCGGGATGACCAGACGTTGGATCTGGGCGGGCTTTCCGTGCAGGTCATTCCCACGCCCGGACATACGCCCGGACATCTGTCGTTCTTTTTCCCTGAAGAGGAACTGCTGTTTCTGGGGGATTACGATCTGACGTCGTTCGGGCCGTGGTATGGCGATGTTTATTCCAGCATTGCCGATACCGTTGCATCGATCCACAAGCTCAAAGCGATACCGGCCAGGCGCTGGGTGGCAGCGCACAACACGGGCCTGTACGAGGAAAATCCGGGGCCTCTCTGGGAGGCTTACGAAAATACGATTTATGAGCGGGAAGGGAAGCTGCTGGCTTTTCTGGACCGGCCAAAAACGCTCGCTGAGATCTGCGCGGCCTGGCTGATTTACGGCAGGCCCCGCGAGCCCAGGGAGATGTATGAATTCAACGAAAGGGTTCTGATCGGAAAGCATCTGGACGATTTGCTCCACAGGGGTAAAATCGTTTACGAAGACGGCTGCTGGCGGAAAGTCGAATCCCGTTGATGCCCGACGAGCGTTCATCCTGCGCAACTTGCTGCGATATCATGATGTTCGTTTCATGCCTTGACAGCTTGCCGCGAGGTGGTTGATTCCGAGATTTGACTTGATAAAACACGGGCATCATTGTAAAAAAGACTCAAACGGCAAAGAAAATCAGGAGAAGAACATGATTGCTTATCAGCTTTGTATTTTCGCGGAAGATAAACCGGGGCAACTTGCCAACGTGACGAGCGTTCTGGCAAAAGCCGACATCAGCATCCGGGCGACCACCATTTCGACTGCCGGCAAGTCCGGGGTGATCAACCTGATTGTGGATGATCCGAAGCGCGCGAAAAAGGCTCTCGACAACGCTGGGTTAACCGTTCACCTGAAAAACGTTCTGGCCGTCCTGATTCCGGACCGGCCGGGCGGGCTGGACAAGTTGATGCAGCTTTTGTACAGGGAAGGCATCAATATCAACAACGCCTGCGGCTTTGTTCTGGAATGCGCGGAAAAAGCCGTGTTTGTGGTGGACGTGGATCAGATTGAAAAAACGGAAAAACTTGTGGAAAAGAACGGATTCAAGACGCTGGACACCGAGGCGCTGTCGGCGGTGGAGCCGTTCCATTACATGAAATACTGATGGGGGGGGAAAACCATGGCGCATGAGGATAAAGGCAAATATTTCAAGAAGCACCCCGCAGGGACAACCGTCAGCGACAAGCTGAAAGAGGCGGTTTTGAAGTCCACAAAGGAAAACAACATTTCCTGCAAGGCGGCTGAAAAGATTGCCCATGCTGCCGGTTTTTCGCCGGGTGAAGTCGGCGTGGCGATTGACATGCTCAATATCAATATTGCGCAGTGCCAGCTCGGCCTCTTCGGACTGGACGGCAAGCAAAAAGTGTCGCCTGCTCTATCCGTCGCTCCGGACCTTGAAGCCGCCATCCGCAAAGCGCTGGTCAACGGCAGGTTGTCCTGCGCTGCGGCCTGGGAAATTGCGGACCGGCTGGGCGTCAAGCGCCTGGAGGTCGGCGCCGCCTGTGAAAACCTGAAGATCAAGGTCAAACCCTGTCAGCTCGGCGCCTTTTAGCGGATTTCGGGAGCGGTTCGATTGCGGCGGGGATATTAGAAACGGCTGATTTCCTCCGTTTGTCTCATCAGGGAAAATACCCGATATGATTCTCAACTGGCAGGATACCTACAAGGAAAGACTCACCGACGCGCGAAGCGCGCTGTCCCGAATCCGGCGCGGCGCGCGCATCTTCATTGCTTCCGCCTGCGGCGAGCCGCAGCTTCTGGTCAAAACGCTTCTGGATATGGGGCAGAACTTTGCCGATGTGGAAGTGATCCACTTTCTGGATCTGGGGCTCACCGACTACACGTCGGAAATCTACACGGAGCATTTCCGGCACAACGCGCTCTTCATCGGCGCGAACGCCCGCGCGGCCATCAAGGAAGGGCACGCCGACTACACGCCCATTTTCCTTTCCGAAGTTCCCCTGCTGATGAAGCGGGGATCCATGCCCATTGATGTCGCCCTCATTACAGTCTCTCCGCCGGACATGAACGGCTATGTCAGCCTGGGGATTTCCGTGGACATCACCAAGACGGCGGCTTCCGTGGCCCGGTATGTGGTGGCGGAGGTGAATCCGAACATGCCGCGGACGCTGGGCGACAGTTTTATCCATGTAAGCGAGATTTCCGCGTTTGTGGAAAACGACGCGCCGCTTCTGGAATTCGAACAGAAGGCGCCGGATGACATCGCTCAGTCGATCGGACGACTGATTGCCGATCTGATCGACAATGAATCCACCATTCAGACGGGAGTCGGCAAGATTCCCAATTCCGTTTTCCCCTATCTGGCCAATAAAAAAGACCTCGGCGTGCACACGGAAACGTTTACCGACGGCCTCATCGATCTGATTGAAAGCGGCGTCGTGACCTGCCGGAAGAAGTCGCTGCATCCGGGAAAGATTGTCGCGGCCTTCTGCATGGGCACCCGACGCCTGTATGACTATGTGCACAACAATCCGCTCTTTGAATTCCGGCCGTGCCAGTACGTGAACGATCCGTATGTCATCGCCCAGAACGACCGGATGGTGTCCATCAATTCCGCGCTGACCGTTGATCTCACCGGGCAGGTGTGTTCGGATTCCCTCGGATTTGAGTTTTACAGCGGCATCGGCGGGCAGGTGGATTTTGTCCGCGGTTCGGCCATGTCCAATCGGGGCAAATCCATCATGGTGCTGCCTTCGACCACGGATAACGGGGCCATCTCCCGCATCGTGCCGTATCCCTCCGCGGGCAGCGGCGTAGTGGTGACGCGGGGGGACATCCATTATGTCGTGACGGAATACGGCATTGCCTACGTGCACGGGAAATCCATCCGCGACCGGGCCATGATGCTCATCAACATCGCCCATCCGAAGTTCCGCGACGAGCTGCTGGAAGCCGCCAAGCGTCAGGGCTACATTTACCGGGATCAGACGCTGCCGGTGGTGCTGTATCCGAAGGAGTATGAAATCACCTGGGTGGACAAGAAGGGAACCTCGCTGTTTTTCCGTCCGGTAAAAGCCACGGACGAACGCGCCATCCAGGAATTGATCTACGATCTGCCGCCGCAGGATGTCTATACGCGGTTCTTTCACAATTTAAAGTCCTTTTCCCACAAAGTGGCCATGCCGATGGCGGCCATCGATTATGACGACAAGATGGCCATCGTGGCGGTCATCGGCAAGGAGGAGCCGGAGGGGAGGGAAAAGATTGTGGCCATCGGAAACTACGCCAACAATCCCAACACCCGCTATGCCGAAGTGGCCTTCACCACGCATCAGGACTGGCAGGACCGGGGCATCGGCACCTTCCTCCTGCAGTATTTAATCCGCATTGCGAAGGAGAAGAACATTGAAGGATTCACGGCGGATGTTTTGTCGCGAAACCGGGCGATGATGCAGGTATTTTCCAAGTGCGGCTGTCCGATGACCACACACCTGGATACCGGAGTCTATGAATTGAAGATCAACTTCGGCGCTGAAGAAAAGAAAGAATAACCTTCAAGCACATCACAATCGTCGGATCGAATTCTATGGAAACCAGAAGAGACTTCATCAAAAAAAGCGTTGTGGTCTGCGCCGCCTTAAGCCTTCCGCTGCCGGGGACCGCAAACGGACAGACCGTCCCCCGGGAATTCAAAACCCGCGATCCGAAACGCGCGTTGATTTTGTGTTACAGCCAGACGGGATTTACTTCCCGCTACGGGAAACTGATCGGCTGTGTTCTGCAGGAAAAAGGGCTTGTGGTGGATCTTGCGGACATGCGCGGTTTTGATCCGAAACGCCTGACCGGCTACGATCTGATCCTGGTCGGCTCGCCGGTTTTTTATTATGACACGCCGGCCAATGTGAGCGATTGGCTTGCCGCGATTCCGAAGATTACCGGAATTTCCGTGGCGGCGTTTGTGTCGTTCGGCGGACCGGAAGGCAATCAGCACAATGCTTTGTGCCACATCCTTCATCTCCTGGCGGAGAAAGAAGGCATTCCTGTCGGCATGGAAGCTTTCCGCAGCATTCCATCCTACCCGGCAACCTGGGACAGCGCCAATCAACGCTCCGGAGAGCATCTGCCGGATGAGGCCACATACAACCGGGTTCGGGAGTTCGCCGGGGAAATCCTGGAAGCCGTGCGGCAGGGCCGGGTTCTGACCTATTCCTCCGAGCTGGCGCTTCGGGAAATCGTGCGGATGCTTCCCCTGGTGTGGCTCAACAAAAGAGGAATCACCCAACATACCGTGGACGGAGCGAAATGCATTTTATGCCGGACCTGCGAAAAAAAATGTCCGGTGAACGCCATTCACCCGGAAAAGCGTTCGGTCGATCACGACAAATGCCTGGCCTGCTTCGGCTGCCTGAACAACTG
>Ga0208458_1002113_pt1 | contig 15112 bp, 9 predicted proteins | sample AD_UKC085_MetaG_FD_184432 | JGI IMG/M metagenome (GOLD analysis project Ga0208458, IMG submission 184432) | Active sludge microbial communities of municipal wastewater-treating anaerobic digesters from USA - AD_UKC085_MetaG (SPAdes) (version 2) | ecosystem: Engineered > Bioreactor > Anaerobic >... | reverse complement strand
TCAGCAAATAAAATTTCTGATAAAGGATATTCATGTTTAAAATAATAAAAAATACTTAATTTTTAGAGGAGTTTGAAAAGAAGTTCTTAATTTTAGACTGAAAAATTATAAAATTGACCAAGAATAACTTCAAAAAGGTAAACTTTCATAAGAAGTTTATACTTTTACTGAAAATTTTGATGACTGTATGGACAGACTCTAGTTAGGCAAGGTGTTTACCCTGTCAGTTTTTCTCATGGTAGAAATGGCAGTACAGTTGTAAATGTTTTTTCATATTAAAGTTGGCTCAAAATAATTTTAAGGTAGGGAACTCCCCACCTTAATTTAAAAAGAATTATTATGAAATGTATTTTAAGTACTATTATTGCATGTATGATGATCATTAAATGCATAGGTCAAGAAGAAATAAAAAATCCGGTTCTGAATAAAAGTCTGAACAAATATGTTATTGGATTTATTCCCTCAAAAGCAAATAATATATTTGGAATTGCAATAGGACCATTTGGTTCAGAAGTAATTTGTGACAAACCATATACTAAATATTCACATGGACTTAATATTCAAATACCCGGCCAAGGTATTTTACAAACATTTTATATCTTTAACTCACCATTTAAGCAAGTATACAAAAATAAAATAATTGATGATGAATTTATCAAAAAAGATACCTCATTTAAAAGAGCAATTCACAATGGTTTAATTTTATCCTTATTGGGCACTTTTACGGATCAAGTTAATGGCGTTTCTATATCTGGATGGATGAGTTTAGGCAAGAATATTAATGGAGTGTCAATTAATTTGTTATGGAACCTTTACTATGAAATTAATGGCCTTTCGATCGGCATATTTAATAGTACCCTGGTTATGAATGGTATTCAAATTGGATTTATTAATCGTACCGTTAAATTAAAGGGAGTGCAAGTAGGCCTTTGGAATAGGAATGAAAAAAGATCTTTACCACTAATAAATTGGAATTTTAAATAAATAATAGATATTTCAGTCCTATTGACCCCCTCAATCGGAGATGGTGACCCCTTAATGAACTTTTATTTCAAAGAACAATTTTAATGATAAATTTTCCCGTAAGTTTTCTTTTTTTAATTCTATTTACGAACATGTTCTGAAGTTGCTTTTCAACGCCGCTTGCAATTATAAAATACTAATCCCATCTTTTATATCTTTTGAAAAAGCTCCAGATTAACCTCAAATATCATTTTAAAATTACAAAATAATCTGCTTCCATTTCCTTTTCAAGAGGAATCAACCTACTCTGAGATATTCACTATATCGCCCTCTGTGGTTAACCATATTTAGATTAATGATAAGCAAATGATTTTTTTAAATCAATGGACATCATCAATTAAAAAATACACTCTTCACAGCCTTTTGACTGAGGAAATGAATGGTTGTTGGCAAAAATTGCTACATTTGATCATAAAATACTTGCTTCGAAGCTCGATCATGAAGATTAACAACTCTGGTTTTCTCAAGCTCTCTCTCCAATATCTTTTTCTATTAATTTGAAAAAACTTTGGCTTAACTTTAAAATTATAATTTTTTTCGTGTTAAAAATTTATTGTAATGTTTTATTTCCGTATTTTGCACATTTTCCTAAATAATAAAAATGCGCCTTTCGATGATATCCAAATTTTCATTTATTCTGATAAACTGTCAAAAATGAACCTCATTATCTTATCGGTTTATGTCGATACGACTTCAATAAAACTTAAAGCCTTATGAAAAAAAATTGTCTTCTTTTCTTCTTCACTTTTACAGTTTCCATTGCCGTATTCTCTCAAACCGTGATTTCGATAATTCCACAACCTGTGAAAATAGAAATGAAATCCGGAGAATTTCGATTTGGCCCTGAAACTAAAATTATGTACATGGATGAATCGCTCATGCAGCTTGCCCAGTATGCCCGCCAGCAATGGAAATTCTGGTCGGGTTGGGATGGTGAAATACAACAGATTAAACACGAAAAGCTGGAAGGAAATTTTGTATTGCAAATTATACAACCCGCCGAAAAAGAATTAAGTACTGAAGGCTATGGCATCGAAATTACTTCACAAAATGTGTTTCTACGTTCCAATACTCAGGCTGGCCTTATTTATGCCATTCAAACCTTAAATCAGCTCATGAGTGCGAATCCTTCGCAGGTATTGCCTGCCTGCATCATTATTGATTATCCACGATTTCGTTACAGAGGACTTCATCTCGACGTAGCTCGACACTTCATGCCTGCAGATTTTATCTATCGTTTGCTCGATGAAATGGTTTTCCACAAGATGAATGTATTTCACTGGCATTTGGTAGATGACCAAGGATGGAGGCTCGAAATCGAGAAATATCCCAAACTTACAAGCATTGGCGCATGGCGTCCCGACATGGAAGATTTGGACTGGAACGCTCGACCGTTACAATGCCAACCCACACAAGAGATGTATGGTGGCTTCTATACTCAGGACGAAGTGAGAAAAATCGTAAAGTATGCTGCCGATCGCAATATCACCATTATTCCTGAAATAGAAATGCCTGCCCACGTGATGTCGGCTCTGGCGGCTTATCCGCAGTTTTCATGCTCGGGCAAAAATTTGGGTGTTCCTTCAGGCAGTGTGTGGCCAATTACACATATTTATTGCGCAGGAAACGATTCTGCCTTTATTTTCCTAAGAGATGTGCTTACCGAAGTAATGGAGATGTTCCCTTCGATCTACATTCATATTGGTGGCGATGAAGCCGACAAGTCTGAATGGAACAAATGCCCGAAGTGCCAGCAACGAATGCAAACCGAGAACCTGAAAAATGTAGATGAGCTTCAGAGTTATTTTGTTCAATGCATAGAGAAATTCCTGAATGCTAACGGACGGATAATGATAGGTTGGGATGAGATTTTAGAGGGAGGATTGGCTCCCAATGTGGTTGTGATGTCATGGAGAGGTGAGGAAGGTGGAATAGCGGCAGCTCGACTGAAGCACAATGCCATCATGACTCCAGCAAGCCATTGCTACTTCGATTATTATCAGGGTGATCCTGCCGTAGAACCCCTGTCCATTGGAGGCTATATCCCTCTGAAAAGAGTTTATAGTTACGAACCTGTTCCTCAGGAACTCAGTCTGGAGGAATCCCATTATATTCTTGGTGCTCAGGCCAACACCTGGACAGAATATATTCGTACTCCTCAGCATGCCGAATACATGATTTTTCCACGCCTTGCCGCCTTGGCTGAAGTGGTTTGGTCGCCCAATAACCTTCGTAACTGGGAAGATTTCAGCCGTCGACTCGAAAATCAGTTTAAGTGTTACGATAAATTAGGAATTTATTATGCAAGAAGTGCATTTCAGGCAAGAATCATCAGCCAGCCTGACAGTGTGAGACGTTGCGTGGAAATATCCATAGAAACGGAAGCCCCATACGGCGAAATCCATTATACCACCAATGGAAAAGATCCAACGGACAGCTCGCCGGTTTATACGGGCCCATTTGCTCTTTGTGAATCGGCTACGGTGAAGGCAGGTGTCTTTCATGGTGGAAAATGCATGGGAGCTATCATCGCTAAAAAATTCAGTCTGCATAAGGCTTTCGGAGCAAAGATGACGTTTCAGATTCCAAGTGCCTCGCGTTACAACGGAAATTTGGGAGATGGCGTTTGGGGAAGCACAAATTACCGGGATGGCAACTGGAAAGGATTTCTGGGTGACGATGCCATAATAATCATCGATCTGGGCAAACCGACGAAAATCCGTTCCATTAAGGTAGATGCTCTTCAGGCTTCGGGCTCATGGATATTCTTTCCCGAAAAGGCAATATGTGAACTTTCGAAGGATGGAAAGGAATGGAAATCCGTGGGAGAAAAAATGAACGAGCATTCATGGCAAGAACCTGTGCCTGCAATTCAATTATTTGGCTTCGAGAATTTGCGCGAAAATGTTCGTTTCGTCAGGCTGAAAATGAAAAATCGCGGTACATGCCCTCTTGGTCATGCGGGTGAAGGCCAACCCGCATGGATTTTCATCAGTGAAGTGGAGATTCTGTAATGATTCCTTCTTATTTCATCCAATAGAATGCATTGAATATAAAAGCGTATCTAACGTTCGGATTGAATTACTTTATTTGATTGATGATATTGATAATTTTTTCTTGTTATTAGCTAAAACGTTTTAGTTAAAATTTTTTACATTTGCATTCGGAGATAAAGTTTATGGCTAAAAAAATCTCACTGGCAGAAATTGCAAAAAGTCTGGGTGTATCTAAGACTTTAGTCTCGCTGGTCATCAACAATAAAGCCGACGAGCATGGCATAAGTGCCGAGACTCAGCAACGAGTGCGGGAAAAGATAAAGGAGCTAAATTATCACCCCGATGAATTGGCTCAGGGTTTTCGAACAGGAAAAACCAAAACCATTGGATTGATCGTTTCCGATATTTCCAATCTATTTTATTCGAGATTAGCCCGTCGCATTGAGGATTACGCATGGTTGAATGGTTATACTGTAGTGATTTGCAGTACAGACGAAGACATTAGCAAAGAGCTCGAGCAGATTAGGATGCTGAGAAGCCGCAAAATAGATGGTTTAATTGTCTCATCATCACAGGAAGATGGTTCATTCTTCAATAAGTTAGCAGACGAGAATTATCCTCATGTTCTTATCGATCGTATATTTACCGAGATGCATTCGCCCAATGTTTCGGTAGATAATTTCGGAGGAGCTCGTATGGCAGCCCGGCATTTGATCTCTCAAGGAATGCGGAATTTTTGTGTCATCAGCATTACACCCGAACATATTTCGACCATCAATGAGCGACTTAAAGGATTCGAGTCGGCTCTGAATGAGATGGGCATTAAAATACCCGAAGAATGGCATATCCGGGCTCCTTTTCATCAAATCGACCAAGCCGTGAAAGAAGGAATACAAAGAATTTATCAGTCGGCTCATCTTCCTGATGCTATTTTTACCTTGAACAACAATCTTACTTCTGCTACCTTGAAATATCTCAGAAAGTTGTCTGTTCGCATACCCGAAGAGGTGGCTCTCATCGGCTTCGACGATCTGGTTTACTTTTCTTACACTCATCCTTCCATTTCGGCCATCGAACAGCCTATTGACCGCATTGGCGAAAAATCTTTCGAACTTTTACTTCGTCAAATTCAGAAAGAGAAAATCCTGCCGCATGAGCAAAGCATTTATTTGCCCGTAGATATCATTATTCGAGAATCATCCATCAAAAACTAAAATACCTAATGCTGAAGAATAAAACCTTACCTGTGTTTATGGCTTTTCTGGCCATGGGCTTTGGCGATGTAGTCGGGCCTCTGGTTTCTCTGGTGAAGAATTCTTTTGAGGTTTCAAATTTTGTTGCTTCTCTCATGACGACAAGCGGGTTCATCATGTTTGGCCTGTTGTCGCTTCCGTTGGGAATCATTCAAGATAAGAAAGGGAAGAAATTCGTTTTGTCGAGGGGGTTGCTTGTGGCTTTCATTGGGCTTATGCTGCCTATCTTGTTCGGGATGTACGGAAAGACCCCCCAAATGCAAGATTCCGGGCAACTGAAGTTGATCATGTTATTTGTGTCGATCTTTCTTTTGGGTGCAGGGGCTACCATGCTGCAGGTTTCGGGAAATCCCATCATGCGCGATGTTTCGCCACAAGGACGTTATTCGAGCAATCTTTCCCTCGCTCAATCCATCAAGGCCATTGGTTCATCTTTGGGATTTCTGCTTCCTCCGGCAGTGTCTATCTGGTTTGGCCTCGATTGGACACTGCTCTTCCCTGTTTATGCTTTTATTGTTTTGATTACTTGGCTTTGGATTAATGCTGTTCCTATCGAAGAATGCCGATACGAATCGGCTTCGTCGGCGAATTTTTCTTCTACTTTCTCTCTGCTGAAAAATCCTTTCGTAGCCCTCATGGTACTGGGAATTTTTCTGTATGTAGGAGCTGAAGTCTCGATGAGCGCCCAGATTCCTATTCTAATGGACAAGGTATATGGCATAAAAACTCTCGGACTCTGGCTGGCATGGGCATTATTTTTCCTACCAATTTTCCTTGGACGCTTGCTGGGATCATTTATCCTGAGAATCCTCTCGAACCGTCGTTTTCTCCTCATCACTGCCTTATTGTCGATTGCGGGAATGACGATGTTATTCTTCGGCAGCAAGTCAGTTGCATTTTGTGGAATTTTTCTGGTCGGATTGGGCTTTGCCAATATTTTCCCTCTCATCTTTTCAATTACTGTAGATGCTATTCCGCAAAGAGCTAACGAATTGAGCGGATTGATGGTTATGGCTATCGTGGGTGGTGCACTTATACCTCCCATCACTGGCGCTGTGGCCGATATAAACGTAATGTTAGGTTTCATCGTTCCTGCTGCCTGTATTCTTTATGTGTTGATTCTTGCCATCTCACGCCCAACTCCTCATCCTTATGTAAATTAAAAATAACACAATCTCGAAATATTACAAATGACATCTTATTAAAACGCCTCTTTATAAAACATATTCCTGAAGTGGCTACATATTCCCTGACTTGCTCTTAGAACTTTGAAAGATTTATTCTATGGATTCTATTTTTCTAAAAAGATATTTTTTCTTTCTTACTCTGCAGGTTCTGTGGGGGTTGTCGTGCCATGCATCAGGTTTCGAATCTAAGAAAACAGATTTATGCAATTTGAAATGGGAATTTTCAAAGACTAATAGCAGTGCAAGATATTTGGCGCGAGTACCTGGAACCATTCATACCGACCTTTACCGTGACGGTTTGATTCCCGATCCTTTCTTTGCCTGTAACGAGAAGGAATTACAATGGATTGGCCAGACTGACTGGAGTTATCATACGCATTTCTATCTCAATGAAAATGACTTCTCATTTCAAAATCTTGAGCTTGTTTTCGAAGGTTTGGACTGTTTTGCCGAGGTTATTCTGAATGGGCATAACATTCTCGAGGCCAACAACATGTTCAGGGAATGGCGGGTGGATATTGAACCGTTTGTAGAAATTGGAGGAAATTTTTTAGAAGTTAGGTTTTTTTCGGCCTTAAACCGATTCCTCGCCGATTCTGCTGCTTTAGGCTATCCTCTGCCAGGCGGCCGCTGGAATTTGAGTCGTAAGGCAGCTTATCATTTCGGATGGGATTGGGGCCCTACATTCATCACCTGTGGAATTTGGAAACCAGTTTATTTGGTGGCCTACAACGGAATAAAAGTAGAAGATGCCTCTATAACTACTCAATCTATTGTTCACGACACTGCTTTGCTAAAATGTGAAATAACCGTCTTTTCTCATTTCGACAAAGAAATCTCAACCAAATTCGAACTTTACTTTCATGGAAATTTGATTTCGAATAAGGACTTGAACATAGAAAAAGGCAGCCATTCATTCGAATTCGATTTTCCGGTCGTTCATCCACAGCTTTGGTGGTGTAATGGATTAGGTAAGCCCTATTTGTATGAATTCGAACTTTCTTTGAAAACAGAGAAGAAAGAATGGTTTCATAAAAATATTCGGGTTGGGATTCGGAACATTCAGCTTGTTCTACAGCCTGACAGCATAGGGACTTCGTTCTATTTCAAACTGAATGGCGTTCCTGTATTTATGAAAGGTGCCAATTACATTCCATCGCATAGTTTTCTTACCGAAACTACAAATTCTGATTATGAAAGATTATTGCGTAATGCAAAAGAAGCTAACATGAACATGTTAAGAGTTTGGGGTGGAGGAGTTTACGAAAGAGATGAATTTTATTCTCTTGCCGACGAGATGGGTATTCTTATCTGGCAGGACTTTATGTTTGCCTGTGCGATGTATCCTGGCGATGAAGAATTTTTTCAAAATGTAAGACAAGAAGCCATCGAGCAGGTAAGACGGCTTCGAAATCATCCTTGCCTGGCTCTATGGTGTGGAAACAATGAAATAGACGAAGCCTGGCATAATTGGGGCTGGCGAAACCAATACCAAAATAGCAAACTTCGAGATGCTGTCTGGAGTCATTATCTCAATTTATTTCATCGCTTATTACCTGCTGTGGTTCATCAGTACGACCCTGGAACGTCCTATATTCCATCTTCTCCGAGATTTGGCTGGGGTCGTTCGCAAAGCATGGTATCGGGTGATTCCCATTATTGGGGCGTTTGGTGGGGCCAGCAACCTTTCGAAATTCTATTGCAGAAAATTCCTCGTTTTATGAGTGAGTTTGGTTTTCAATCTATGCCCGAAATATCTACCATCAGAAAAGTTCAACCTCCCGAGGCTGATTCTTTGTTTTCTCCACAATTGCGTTGTCATCAAAAATGTTCATTAGGATTCGAAATCCTATCGGTTTATCTCGAACGTGAGGGTTTTTCGCCTCAAACATTAGAAGAATATATCTATACAACCCAACTTGTTCAGGCTAAAGGTATAGGACTGGGATTGGCTGCCCAAAGAGCCTCACGCCCGCATTGCATGGGTTCGCTTTTTTGGCAGCTTAACGACTGCTGGCCGGTAGTTTCGTGGTCATCCATGGATTTTCAAGGCAATCGAAAAGCCCTGTTTTATAAAACACGCCAGCTTTTCGACCCAATTGCTATTGAAACTTTCATCCATGAACAGGAAGTGAAAATCTTCCTATTCTCCGATTTACCGAAAGATATTAAAGGTACATTGACTTTCGAAATGAGATATTACACGGGAAAGCTTGTTCCAATTTTGCAAGCCGAAGTAAATGTTTCCGCAAATTCTTCGTCTTGTGTTTATTCTGTACCATTGAACGAATTTCAACAAGTAGGAGATTATTTATTTGTAGCCACTTTACGTTTTGACGATTCTATCATTCGAAAGGCATATTGCTTGCCAGGTTTATTAAGCCAGCAAAACCTTCCCGAAGCACATTTACTAACATCGATTCGCAGGGAAAACGATGGTTATATCATTTCCGTGAAAAGTGATGTCTTTATTGCATTCATACAGTTTTATCTGAAAGAATCTCCGGCCGAATTTTCTGACAATTTCATTCATGTATGGCCAGGCCAAAACGTGGAAATATTTTGCAGAACCAGCCTGCCGGAACAAGAATTCCAGCGCCAATTCAGCTTTTTTACACTCAATGAACTTTATCGAATTAATTTGAATAGACATGAAAACAAGTAGATTTTTTGTCGTTTGGCTCATTCCCATAATGTTCATGATTATGGGATGCCACAGAGAATTCTCATCCGGAGAAGAACCCGCCCGATGGGTAGATCCTTTCATAGGAACTGCAGGCCACGGGCATACTTATCCGGGTGCTACGCTTCCTTTTGGAATGGTGCAACTTAGCCCTCAAACCCGTCTCGAAGGATGGGATGGTTGTTCGGGATATCATTATTCGGACAGCATATTGTATGGTTTTGCACATACTGCCCTCAGTGGTACCGGCTGTTCCGATTATGGCGATATTCTGCTCATGCCAGTAGTTGGGAAACCCGTGTTTTCGAATTCTGAATATTCGTCACCATTTCTCAAGGAAAAAGAATCGGCCTGCCCGGGATATTACAAGGTCTTCCTCGAAAAACCGGGTGTATGGGCTGAGTTAACTGCTACCCCCCGAGTGGGTTATCACAGATATACCTTCCCTCCTACGCCTCAGGCACAAATCATCATCGATTTGCAACATCGCGACAAAGTAGTAGATTCATGGATAGAATTTGTTGGCGACCGTCAAATTAGAGGATTGAGAAGATCATCGAATTGGGCTCAGGATATGATTTGGTATTTTTATATGGAATTTTCGCGTCCTTTCGTGAGGAAAGGTATTGCCATCAACGATTCACTGCATGAAGGAATTCTCAAAGCAGAAGGAACCAACATAAAGGCTTATGTGGGTTTCGATACCCAGGATACCTCCGTCATCGAGGTGAAAGTGGCTCTTTCACCTGTAGATGCCGAAGGTGCTTATAACAACCTGAAAAATGAACTTCCTGCATGGGGCTTCGAAGAAACCAAAAACCAGGCCTACGAAATCTGGAATAAGGAACTCGCCAAAATCAAGATGAAAGGGGGAACGAAAAACCAACTGACGATTTTTTATACTGCACTTTACCATGCTATGCTTCAGCCCAACATCTTCATGGATGTCGATCGTCGTTATCGTGGAATAGATCGAAAGGTTGATACGGCTGACGATTTCGATAATTATACGGTATTTTCACTTTGGGATACATACAGGGCATGGCATCCACTCATGACGATAATAGACTCGGGCCGCACGGTCAATTACATTCGAACTATGCTAAATCATTTCGATAAAAGCGGTGCCTTGCCGGTTTGGGAACTTGCGGGCAACGAAACATGGTGCATGATTGGCAATCATTCCATTCCGGTAATTGCTGATGCATGGGTAAAAGGCATTAGAGGCTTCGACCCTGATCGTGCCTTGGAAGCCATGATTCGAAGCGTTAATTCCGATCGTTTTGGTATGGATATCTATCGTCGCATGGGATGCCTGCTAGGAGATAAAGAACATGAATCTGTCTCCAAAACGCTTGAATATGCTTACGATGACTGGTGTATTGCTCAAATAGCAAAAGACTTAGGAAATGATACGGTCTATTCTGAATTTATTAAAAGAGCACAGTTCTATAAGAATCTCTATGATCCTTCTACAGGTTTCATCCGACCTAAAATAAACGGTGGTTGGCTTACTCCCTTCGACGCTACGAAAGTGGATTGGAATTATACCGAAGCCAATGCCTGGCAATATAATTTTCACATTCCTCAAGATGTGAATGGCCATATTGCCCTTATGGGAAGTGACGTGGCATATCTAACCAAACTGGACGAGCTTTTCAACACAAGCCAGAAAGTTTCAGGCCGCGATATGAAAGATATCAGTGGATTAATCGGACAATATGCCCACGGTAACGAACCCAGCCATCACGTGGCCTATCTCTTTTCCTATGCCGGTCAACCTTGGAAAACTCAAGAAAAAGTCAGACAAATTATGGATGATTTCTATACCAACGCTCCCGATGGTTTGATTGGCAACGAAGATTGCGGCCAAATGTCGGCATGGCTTATATTGAGTGCTATGGGATTTTATCCCGTCACTCCCGGCAGCGACATTTATGTATTGGGAACACCTTGGTTCAAGGAAATGGAAGTCCAGTTTGAAAATGGGAAAACCTTCACCATTACAACCGATCACCCTTCTCCAAAATCTTTCTACGTGCAGAAAGTACTCCTGAATGGTCAGTCCTACGATAAATCCTTTATCCGGCACCAAGATATAAAATCCGGAAGCCATTTACATTTCAAAATGGGAAAACATCCCAACGAAACCTGGGGTAATCCGCCCGAAAGCCGTCCCAAATCAATCATACAGGATCATCTTCTTTTGCCTATGCCTTACATTAATTCGCCCGACAAAAGAATCCGCCGAAGCATTCAAATAAGTATGGGAGCTCCCATCGCAGGGAGTGAAATTTATTATACCCTCGATGGAACAATGCCTGATAAGACCTCATTGGTTTACAGCCAACCTATACAACTGACTGAATCGGCTCAGGTAATAGCCATTGCCTTGCATCCCGAAATGGGATTCAGTTATCCAGCCATGGCTGAATTCGTAAAAATAGATACGAATTTAAAAATACGGCTGTTATCGAATTATCATCCCAATTATTCTGCAGGCGGGCCTGATGCCTTGATTGATGGCTTACGCGGACCCGATAACTGGCGTTTAGGCGGCTGGCAAGGTTATCAAGGAACGGATTTCGAAGCCATTGTGGACATGGGCAGCAAAAAAACCATACATCATTGTGCCCTTGGATGTTTACAAGACGCAGGTTCATGGATCTGGATGCCCTCGAAGGTCGAGTTTTTTCTTTCTGATGATGGGAAGAATTTCCAGAAGATTGGCGAAGTTGCTCCAAATATTGCCACCGACGATTATCGGAAACAGGTGAAGGATCTTGGAATCACTATAAATCGCAGCGGACGCTATATCAAGGTAAGAGCCATCAATTTAGGAACTATTCCTTCATGGCACCCCGGCGCAGGCGACAAAACCTTCATTTTTGTGGATGAAATTGTCGTGAAATGATGGGAATTAGTGGATGGTGAATGGAGACGAAGGGACAACGAGACTGGGAGACTGCCACAAGGAAACCAGGAGACGTGGAGACGAGGAGACAAGGTGGATGGTGATTGGTGATTAGAATTTGTAATTTATAATTTGTTTTTTATAGGCTGTCAGTTGTTAGTTATCAAGTTTGCAGTGCTCAACGAGGAATAGCGGACTTCAATGTATCTGGTTATTAAAAAATAAACCCTATTCAAGCGTAACAGATTAAATTTGCGAAAAATATCATCATGCGTGTACATACTGATTTTTTAGTGATTGGTTCTGGGATTGCAGGATTAAGCTTCGCCCTGAAGGTTGCACAACATGGGAAAGTACTGGTCGTTACGAAAAGCTGTGCCGATGAAGCTGCAACCCGCTACGCTCAAGGTGGCATAGCGACAGTAATGTATACTCCTGACACTTACGAAAAACATATTCGTGATACCATGATAGCAGGAGACGAATTGAATGACCCTGAAATAGTGCGTATAACCATCACTGAATCGCGAGATAGAATAAAAGAATTGATGGAATGGGGGGTAAACTTCGACCGAACTGAAGCTGGGCGCTTCGACTTGGGACGTGAAGGTGGACATTCCGAAAACCGCGTTCTTCATCATCAAGACCAAACCGGACTCGAAATCGAAAAAACACTGCTACAACGAGTAAGCGAAAATCCAAATATTACAATCTGGGAAAATCATTTTGCCATCGATTTACTTACCCAGCATCATCTTGGACAGGAAGTAACAAGGCGTACAGCTACTATTGAATGTTATGGAGCTTATGTACTCGATAAGGAAAACAACGAAATTAAAACGGTTTTGGCCAAAGTAACAATGTTAGCCACAGGAGGAGCCGGCAATGTTTACAGCACTACGACCAATCCTCCGGTTGCAACGGGTGATGGTATAGCCATGGTCTATCGGGCAAAAGGGGTTATCGAAGATATGGAATTTATTCAGTTTCATCCTACCGCCCTGTTTAATCCACCTGAGCGACCTGCCTTCCTCATTTCGGAAGCCTTGAGGGGCTTTGGTGCCGAATTGCGAAACCATAAGGGTGAAGCATTCATGTATAAATATGATCCTCGGGGCCCATTGGCTCCTCGCGATATCGTGGCCAGAGCCATTGATAACGAAATGAAAATTCATGGCGAAGAATATGTTTACCTCGATTGCCGTCATTTGCCCAAGGACGATCTGATGAATCATTTCCCTACTATTTATGCCAAATGTCTTAGTATTGGCATAGACATCACGCATACTATGATTCCCGTTGCCCCGGCAGCGCATTACCTCTGCGGTGGAATCAAAACCGACAAATGGGGACGCTCTACAATTAATCATCTCTATGCCGCCGGAGAATGTGCCAGAACTGGATTACACGGTGCTAACCGACTGGCCTCGAATAGTTTGCTCGAAGCCCTCGTCTTCTCCCACCGTGCTGCTATCGATTCTATCCCCTTCATCGAAAAAGTCCCCTTTTGCGATGATATCCCCGACTGGAACGCCGAAGGAATGGTCTTGAACGAAGAAATGATCCTCATTACCCAAACTATTCGCGAACTCCAAAGCATCATGAGCAGCTATGTGGGCATAGTGCGCTCGAATATTCGCCTGCAGCGAGCACTGGTCAGACTTAAAATTCTCTACAACGAAACCGAAGACCTTTACAACCGCTCCATTCTTATCCCTAAAATCTGCGAATTGCGTAACCTGGTCAATGTGGCTTATCTTATCATCAAGGCAGCTATGGCCAGAAAGGAAAGCCGTGGCCTCCACTATACCCTCGATTATCCACATCCCAAAAAATAAAGCATAGTGTTCATCACTTAATTGATACCAAAATTAAAAGAAAGAATATTTCTACCCTGCTGGAGGTTTGAAATGGCCGAATTTACCCTAATTCCAATGGATTTAAACGATTCCTATTCTATGGGAATTTAACACCTCTAAAAATTTCCTAAAATTGCAATGAATAAAATTTAAGAAATTAGAAAAACGAAATAAAAACCTTTTTAAACGGGCACAACTTATGAAACATTTCCCTCAAAAGGAGAATGTGAAATACTAATAAATTATTTACTTTGACAAGTTGAAACATTTGTGAATTTCGATTTATATAAGGGGAATCATCTCATAAATAGTGGAGTAATGAAAAAATAAAGTACCAATCAACCAATAAATTGAAATAAAAAACGATATCATGACAGGAAACGAATTAAGTGTACAAACCTTGGAGAATTGGCTCTGGGAAGCTGCCTGCAAAATTCGCGGACCGATCGATGCTCCCAAATACAAAGATTACATTTTACCGCTCATTTTCCTTAAGCGTCTTTCCGACGTATTTGAAGACGAAATCAATCGTCTTTCGCAAAATTACGGTTCAAAAAAAATGGTTGAACAATTTCTATCCGACGACCACAATCTGGTGCGTTTCTATCTGCCGCCTGAAACCCGTTGGGAAGCCATAGCCAGACATACTACCGGTGTAGGCGAGTATTTGACCGATGCCGTGAGAAAAATAGCAAAAGAAAATCCCAAACTGCAAAGCGTCATCGACATTGTGGATTTTAATGCTACAGCCGGCGGACAAAGAATCATCAGCGATGAAGTTTTGAAAGACCTTATCAACGTGCTCGGAAAATATCGTTTGGGATTGGACGATGTGGAACCCGATATTTTGGGACGAGCTTACGAATACTTGCTCAGAAAATTTGCCGAAGGTTCCGGCCAGAGTGCAGGCGAATTTTATGCTCCCGGTGAGGTTGCCATCCTGATGTCGCATATCCTTGATCTCCAACCGGGCAAAAAAGTGTACGATCCCTGCCGTGGCTCGGGCGGACTGCTTATCAAGTGTTTTTTGCGCTTTAACCCAACTTGAGCATTTTACCCTGAAAAAACAGGGAAAAATAGGGTTTTTGCTATGATTTAAAATGTTATGTTACTGATTATTAAATATTTAAATTTTTAATGATTTTTGTAGTCCCAGAAAGTTTGCTTATTATTTGGTTCTTATCTTTCCTTGTTATA
>Ga0208458_1002091_pt1 | contig 15251 bp, 10 predicted proteins | sample AD_UKC085_MetaG_FD_184432 | JGI IMG/M metagenome (GOLD analysis project Ga0208458, IMG submission 184432) | Active sludge microbial communities of municipal wastewater-treating anaerobic digesters from USA - AD_UKC085_MetaG (SPAdes) (version 2) | ecosystem: Engineered > Bioreactor > Anaerobic >... | reverse complement strand
TTCCTGCCGATATCGGGAATTGCATCCAGGATGGAACGAAAATCCGTCTTTTGTTTCAGCCGGTGGTGGTAACTCACGGCAAAGCGGTGGGCTTCATCCCGGACCCGTTGCAAAAGCGACAGGGCCGCCGGTTGTGAAGTAAGAAAAACAGCGTCTTTCCGTCGCGGCAGATACACGCGGTCCTCTGCTGGGGTGCCTATTCCTGCGGTTTTACTTTTCCCTCTCCAATTGCCCCGCTCTTCTTTGGCAAGTCCAATCACATCCAGCTTAATTTTCAATTCGGCAAGGACCGAGATAGCAATATTGAGCTGTCCCTTGCCGCCATCCACAACCACCAGGTCAGGAAGTGCATCGTTGCCTGTAAACCGCCGTTTCAGCACCTCCCGCATCATGCCGTAATCATCCGGCTGGTCAACGGTTTTTATACGAAAACGTCTATATCCTGACTTGTCCGGTTCCCCATCCTGAAACGTTACCATTGACCCCACAGCGTTTTGGCCGCTGATATTGGAAATATCATAGCACTCTATCCGCCGCGGCAGTTTTGTCAAAGATAATTTTCCCCGGAGAATCCTCATTGCGGCATCTTTCTTGGCTTCTTTTTTCCTATCCGCCGCCAGAAGTTCACGGGCATTGGTGCAGGCCATATCGAGCTGCGCTTTTTTTAAGCCGCGCACGGGAACCGTAAGCCGCACCTTTTTTCCTTTCCGGTCTGACAGCCATTCGCCAATGACCTTTTCATCGGGAAGGCTAACGGGAAGAATAATTTCATCCGGTATATCGGAACTATCGTAGTACTGTTTCAGCACCGAAGATACAATTTCTCCTTGATCCGCCTGCGTCTTCAAGGGTGTGAAGGACTTGCTCCCCAGCAATTTGCCGTCCCGCACAAATAAGATACAGAATTGATAAACATCCTGTTCGGCCCGGAAACCGAGTACGTCCTGCTCCCCAAAGCCTACCGAATCTACATTTTGTTTTTCCAGGGTGCGGTCAAGGGCATTGATCCGGTCGCGCAGACGTGCCGCTTCCTCGAAGTTTAAGTCCTCCGACGCTTCGTCCATCTGCTTTTTCAAATCGGATATCAGCTCGCGGCGGTGCCCCTGCAGGAAAGACACGGTACTGTCCACCAATTTCCCGTAGGCGGATTCATCGATCAAACCGCTGCAGGGCGCAAGACACCGTCCGATCTGATGCTCAAGGCAGGGCCTTGTGCGTAATTGAAAAACCCGGCTGCGGCAGGTACGCAGCGGAAATACCTGCTGGACAAACCTCAGGGTCTCCTTTGCCGCCATCCCCGAAGGATAGGGGCCAAAATACAGGGCATCATCATTCAACCGTTTGCGCACCAGTTGCAGACGCGGATAGGGTTCCTTTGGATGCAGAGACAGATGATAGTAAGTCTTATCATCCCGCAGGATAACATTGTAGCGAGGACGGTGCTTTTTGATCAGATTATTTTCCAGAATCAGCGCTTCTTTTTCAGTGGTCGTCGTGATGAAGTCAATGTCGTGAACCCGCGCCATTAAAAACGGCGCCATCGGCCGTGTGTCTCTCCCCGTCAAATATGAAGCAATGCGGCTTTTCAGGTCGTTGGCTTTCCCCACGTAAATCACCCTGGCCCGTTCATCGCGCATAAGGTAAACACCGGGGCTGCGCGGTGCGGAAAGCATTTTTTCTTTAAAGGCGCCGCCTTCTTCCATTTTCATTTCACTTTTCATTCCCGGCCACTATTTTCAGGCCTTGTTGTAAATCATCCAGGACCTTCCTTAAAATATCCGGTCTATTTGTAAAGATGCCGTCCACACCCTGGGCATAAAAACGCTTCATGGATTTTTCATCATTGACTGTATAGACATTGACCGGAATGCCGTGTTGCTTCAAATCGGCAAGCCACGTCCTGTTGAGCTCGCGGCGGGAGCAATTGAAGGTATTTCCTTTCAGGGATATGACAATTTCAGAAGGTAACTTTGCATCGTAATATTTCTTTTCAAACAACACGGCTATTGGCGTCTTGCTGTCAAGCTGCCGGAGATGCCTCAGAACAAGAGGGCTGAAACTGGAATACACAACATGCTCCCGCATTCCAATTTTATTGACGATCTGCAGACATTTTTCTTCTATTCCGCCCATGATCTCTTCTTTCACCGCTTCGGTCTTGATTTCAATATTGACGGCAATACGGTCCTTGCAAAGACTCAACACATCGGCAAGCATTGGAATTTCTGCCCCTCTGAACTTTTCATCAAACCAGCTTCCTGCGTCAAGCTTTTTCAAATTGGCAAGAGCATAGTCAGCGATCCTTCCCCGGCCATTCGTGCAGCGTTTAATTTCTTCATCATGGAAAACAACCACCTCACCATCCAGCGTCATCTGAACATCAAGTTCCACCATGTCCGCGCCCATTGCGATGGCCCCCTTAAACGACGCAATCGTGTTTTCCGGATAATAAGCTGACGCGCCGCGATGAGCAATGACGGTGAAAGGACTAACCGTACTGACATTGTGCGCCTCGCAACCCTCTCCACCGCGGGTGTTATATTTGAAAAGATGATAAGGTTGAAACATCTTCATCTCAGGATTTCTTTTAATTTCAGAAATATGAATTTATCCTTCCTAACCACGTTAATCTACCACCGGTCCACCGGTGTATGAACCCCTGCATTGGATCCCTGAACATTCGGTATTGAGCATTTCATAAAGGATGGGTCCTGCGTTATTTCTTGCTTTAAAATGACCGACGCCATCAGCATCCCCTCCGGAGAGGGATGCGGGACGCCATTCGTTAAAGTTGAAATTCCCCCTTTTTGCTTTCTGTCCTGATCCGATATTCAACTGGGCACGCACATTTTCAGTTTTTTCAAACAGCGCCCCCTCGCTGCAGCTTCTATATCTCCGGGCGGTTGTGCAGTGAATCTGGTCATGATATCCGGCATGCAGTGTATAGAAATTCACTTCCGGATGATAGATTGGGGCACGCCGCAAGCTCATCGGCCCTCCTTCCCCGGTCCAGTGGTTGAATCCCATGGCCGAACGCGAATCCGGATAAAAACCAAAAACATATTTGTTGAAAACATTTTGAGAACCGCAGGTGGCAAAATACGGATTACTGAAGCCCACCACAAGGCATGAAGGCAGTCCCCGGACACCCCCTGCGATATTGACAAACCGCCGAATACCGGCCCAGCCTTTTCCCTTTCGATGAAGATTGTCCTCATAGGTCAGAGCGGCAAGTACCATGGACACCCCCAGCGAGTGCGCCACAATATCAACCTTATCTTTTCCCGTATAAATTTTTACCGCTTCAATAAATGCGATAATTACATCGTACTTACGGGGATTATGATAATTGCCCGCGGGAGACCTTTGCTCCCCCGGTGAAAGGTAGGTTATTCCGAAAAGCTCACAGTCATTGTATCCGCGCGCCTTGAATTCCTGATAAACGGAACGGGACCTCGTGCCATTCTGATCCGCCGGAGAATCCCAATTGATCGCCCGGTCTCCATTACCGTGAATAAAGATCACCGGGGTGCGCGAGGCGCGGCAAGATCCACCACCAAAACCGCCAAAACCCGCTTGCGGGTCAAAACCGCCGGCAAACTGAAAATCAGAACCATCACATTTCGGATATTTAAATGTCCCGCAACTAAGTCCGAAGGCTGTTCCTTCCAATGCCAGAAAGCACAAGACCATTAACCATAGTGTAAAACGCATGCAGTAAATCAAATCCCAACACCCCCGGGAATCAGGCTCTGCACATCAGGCAAATATTAATAATAACCTTCATCCGGGATGTTTTTTAACATATTTAATCCATGAATTCTTTAACTATTTCTACTTTCTTTATTACCCATGCTCTCTCTATTCCTTTAACCTTGAGCCTCAAGACTTATTTTCTAATGCGCTTCGTCCCAGTTCTTGCCGGAGGCAATCTCCACTTTCAGAGGCACTCTGAGTTTGATGACTTCCTCCATCTCTTTTTTAACCAGATTCATTACTTCTTCTTTTTCGCGGACCGGCGCTTCAATGACCAGTTCGTCATGCACCTGCATAATCAAACGGGAGGAAAGATTCTTCTCCGTCAGCAGATGATCGATATTGACCATCGCCACCTTGATCAGGTCGGCGGCGCTTCCCTGGATCGGAGCGTTGATGGCCATTCGTTCTGCAAACTGCCGTACGGACGGAATTGAACTTTTCAGTTCCGGCAGATAACGGCGGCGGTTCAGCAGTGTACAGACATAACCGTCTCGCCTCGCACCTTCCAAAATACCATCCAGGTAGGCCCGCACTTTTTTATAGCGCGTAAAATAACCGTCAATGTAGGCTTGCGCAGTTTTTTGCGGCACTCCCAGTTCTTTGGCCAGGCCGAACGCGCTCATGCCATAGAGAATCCCGAAATTGATAACTTTGGCCTGCCGGCGCATATCGGGACTGACCATCTGCGGAAAAACACCGAAAACATCGGATGCCGTGCGCGTATGAATATCTTCGTCAGAGGCAAAGGCCGCAATCAGCGCATCATCCTCCGACAAATGCGCCAGCACACGAAGCTCAATCTGTGAATAATCAGCTGAAATCAAAACACAGCCGGGGGCGGCAATAAAGGCCTGGCGGATCCTTTTGCCTTCCAGCGTCCGGATGGGAATATTCTGCAGATTTGGATTGCTGCTGGAGAGCCGGCCCGTGGCGGTCACGGTCTGGTTGTAGGAAGTATGGATCCTTCCGGTCTGCGGATGAACAAGCGTAGGAAGAGCGTCCACATAAGTGGATTTCAGCTTGGACAAAGAACGGTAAGCCAGGATTTCTGCCGGCAGTTCATGGCTGCGCGCCAGATCGGATAACACATCTATGTCCGTCGAGTAGCCTTCCTTTGTCTTTTTCCCTTTCGGAAGCTTGAGCTTTTCAAAAAGAATCGCCTGTAATTGTTTCGGGGAGTTGATGTTGAATTTTTCTCCAGCCAGGCGATGAATCTTTTCTTCGGACAAAAACAGCAACTGCGCCAGTTCTTCGGACATTTGTTTTAAAAGGGCAGCGTCCAGCAGAACGCCTTTTTTCTCCATAGCAGCCAGTGTGAACAAAAGGGGTATTTCGACATCACGGTATAGTGAAGCGGCGTCCACCTCCTGCAACCTGCTCTGGAGGGTCTGCGCCAAAGGCAGAATTACCCCAACTCGCCTGCCTGCGTAATCAGCCATCTTATCGACGGGCACCAGTGCCAGCGGATAAGTTCTGCCTCTGCCGCCCGCAACTTCAACAGGTGAGGAAATTCGTTCATGTAGATACTCCCATACGATTTCATCAAGATCGTAGTTTTGCCTGGCCGGATTGAGCAGATAAGCGGCAAGCTGCGGGTCTTCACCATTTTTCATGACAAGATTATCCAGGCAAACAAGCGCTGTTTTCAAATCATAAAAATATTTTTTGATTTGCGGGTCGCCGAACACCGGCGCCATTGCATCCAGCACTTCTTTGACTGTCAACTGCTGTTTTGCGCTTGTGTGCCTCAGCGGAAGATAGAAAGAGTCTGCTACCGTATCAAAAGACATGCCGATGAATGCCGTAGGAGGGGTCTTTTCCCAAATGACTTCACAGGCAATCCGGTCGTTAAGCCGAAGTTTCGAGGCCAATTCCGACAAGGACTTACCATCCGTGACCATCGTGCATTCTTTCACCGGCGCATCGGCTTTGAATTTTAACTGATGTAGGAGAGAGGAGAATTCAAATTCACTGAAAAGGCCGGCCAATCGTTCTCTGTCCGGTTCACGTTTTGCGGCGTCCTGCAGGTTGAAATCCACATCAATATCCTTGCGGATCAGAGCGAGCTGACGGCTGAGCTTCGCCTGTTCGGCATGCTGACGGATCTTCTCGCGCAGTTTCACATTGTGCAGTCTTTCCGCATTTTCAATAACCGCTTCCACTGAGCCGTATTCTTCAATGAGACGTTGTGCCGTTTTCGGGCCTATGCCCGGAACACCCGGGATATTGTCGGATGTATCGCCCATCAGGCCCAGAATTTCCACCACCTTTTCCGGCCCCACACCGAATTTTTCTTTCACAGCTTCCGCGTCATAGGTTTTCTCCTTCATTGTGTCAACCATAGTGACACGGTCGTCAATCAGCTGCATCAAATCCTTGTCTCCGGAAATAATGGCCGTGCGCCAGCCCCTCCGGCTCGCCTGAACTGTGAGCGCCCCAATGATATCATCCGCCTCGATTCCCTGCTTTTCCAGAATACAAATGGAGAAGGCGCGGACAACATCCTTAATGGACGGGATCTGGGGAATAAGATCATCAGGCATGGGTTTACGAGTCGCTTTGTAATTGTCAAATTCACCATGACGCGTGGTAGGACCCTTGAGATCAAATGTCACAACAATGTAGTCCGGCGAAAGATCACGCAGCAGCTTCATCAGCATGGTGGTGAAGCCATAAATGGCGTTGGTGGGAAACCCTTTGGAGTTGGTCAGGGAGGGAATCCCGTAAAAGGCACGATAAATATAATTGCTGCCATCCACCAGGGCCAGCAGGGGTGGGGTATTTTTTTCAGTCATTTAATATTTTACTTTGATCGTATGTGCGTGCCTGTCGTGGCCAGAGAGAAAACAGGCACGCAACGGTTCTAAAAATAATACGGAAACGATGGGTACTATTCTGCCTGCCTCTGCGCTCTTTGTGCCTGCTGCCTTAATTGATCGGCCATTTCCCGGGCCTGCCTGCGCATCTCATCAGTGGATGTGGCCATATCCTCTGCCGACTGCCGGTATTCCTCACCCATCTGACGCCATCTTTCCAGCGATGATGCTATATTTCTGGCTTTGTATTCCGAGTAAAGCCCCCCCAAAGCAAGCACCAGACCGATAATACCAAAAACAAGCCACGCTTTTTGTGAAGGAAGGTTATGGACATGAATACTTGCTGTTACAATGTAAAACGTAAAAATGGCCATACTGATCAGACCACCTGCATATGGTACGGCGCTGAGAATTGTCGTAATTGGAGACAGAGCCATCAGGTAAGCGCCACAGCGATAGGCTGTTTCATAGTTTTCCTGGGAGCCCATCAATTTCCAGATGACGAAGAGGATGGCCGCGCCGATAAAGCTGCCAATGGCGGCAGCAATCGGCATGAAAAGGATCATGCCAAAGCCGGACATTCCCCCGCCGTAGCCTGCAGCCCCCAAACCAATGAAACTAAGGATCGCCTGAATAATACCAACGATAACCCCCATGATGACGGCAAAAACAAGTGGTTCCAGAAAGCCTCCCGTTTTTGGCATTCCCTGGAAAAATCCCGATGGATTTGTGACGACATTAATTGCTGTCTGGGGCATGGCCGCAAAATCGATGTTTTTTGGATCCATCTTTTCGTCCTCCTCTTATTTAATTTTCGGGAAAACAGTAAATTGTATGCGCTTGTATCTCATGGATACCATTTTCCGTCAACCTGTCATTTCACGCATAAATTGCATACCATTTCGAAGTTAAAAGAAAAATCCGTTTGCTTTTTTACTTAAAGATTTCTGTCGGTGATCGAAGTGACAAATGAACTTCACATTTCAAATGAAGCATCTATTTTAAATCTTCTGACCGCACGCATATCCAGGATGTCCGTCACACCGGTTTTCTCTTGAACGCCTTTGAGAAAGGCTTCCAGCTCCTGGGTGGTTGGAGCACTTACGGTGAACCAGATATTGTATTCGTGATCCCGCCGGTAATTATGTGTCACGCCTTTGCAGGCATTCACCGTCTGGACAAAGAGTTCGATTTTGTCCTCTGGTACCCGCGCCGCACACAGGGTGCTCACTCTACCGAGTTTCGTCCCGTCAAACACTGCGCCGATCCGTCGGATGATCCCTTTTTCCTTCATCTTCTGGATACGGGCAATCGTTTCGTCTTCACTGATGCCACAGCGACCGGCCACCATCAGAAACGGCCTCTCCTCAAGAGGAAATTCACTTTGCAGAATATTCAAGATTTTCTTATCGATATCGTCCATATCTTTCTTCCTCCTCTCCCCTTGTGGGAGGGGATTGAGGGGAGGGGAAAACGTTAACAGCTTGTCACCCTCACCCTGTTCCTCTCCCATCAAGGGAGAGGGCATTACCTTCATCATTAGCTTAAGATAGAATGATACTTAAAACAAATATGCTGACGTCATCGTTTCGGCTCATACAGACACAACGGTTCTTCCGCCAAATAATCCCCCGTCGCCTCATACGCCCGCGCGCGGCAGCCGCCGCAGACCTTGATAAATTCACAACGTCCGCATTTGCCGCCATACTTGCTGTAATCGCGGAGATTACGAAACACCTCGGATGATTCCCAGATTTCCCCGAAACTCTGCTTTTGCACATTGCCGCAGTCCAGTTCGAGATAACCGCAGGGCTGAACCTGTCCGACATGGGATATAAAACAAAACGTGATTCCTCCCAGGCAGCCGCGGGTTGATTCGTGAAAATGGCCTCCCGTCTTTTTTACGACCTTTTTCTCTTTGGGCCTTTTCTGGTGCATGATCCGGAAATAGTGCGGCGCGCATGTGGCCTTAAGCTGGATTTCACATGTCAGGCTTTCCTGATGAAACCACATCAGTGTTTTTTCATAATCAGCCGCCGTAATGGCCTGTTCGGCCAGATCCTTACCGCGCCCCGTGGGCACCAGCAAAAAGATGTGGTGCGCAGCCGCTCCGATATTCAGAGCCAGGGAATAAATATCTTTGATCTGATGCAAATTCGTGTTCGTAATAGTGGTATTAATCTGAAATTCCATCCCGACGGATTTCATGGCTTCAATGCCCCTGATCGCACCGTCAAAGGCACCGGGCTGGTTTCGAAACACATCATGGCTCTGAGCATCCTTGCCGTCGATACTGATGCTCACTCTCTGAATTCCGCTTTCAATCATTCTGCGCGCGACTGACTCGTCCACCAGCGTGCCATTGGTCGCCATGACCATGCGCAGTCCTTTCTGCGTTCCGTAAGCGGCAATTTCATAGATATCAGGCCTAAGCAGCGGCTCACCGCCGGTCAGAATGATGACCGGTCTGGAAGCGTTTGCTATATCGTCAATCAGGCAAAGGCACTGTTTTGTAGACAGTTCTCCCGGATAGGGCCCGAGATGAGAGGCCGCCCGGCAGTGAACACAGGCAAGATTGCAGCTGCGCGTCACTTCCCAGGCAATCATCCTTGCAGCGACTCCCCTCCCTGGAGGGGAGGGGTTGGGGGAGGGTGACAGTTCTTCCATGATAGATTCCAAAACTCCTTCTATATTTCCGAATATTTCACTATTCCAGAAACGTAATACCTTAAAACCTTCAGATTTTAACCACTGATCACGCCGCTCATCGTTTTCCTGTCTTTCTATATGCTGACTGCCATCTAACTCAACAATCAATTTTTTATCAAGTGAAACGAAATCAACAATAAAGTTGCCGATCGGCTGCTGTCTGCGAAACTTTGTATCTCTGAGTTGTTTTGATCTGAGATGTTTCCATAATAATCTTTCGGCTTCCGTTGAATGGGCCCTGAGATCTTTCGCCAGTCGGGTTAAAGTGTTTTTTCGTTGCACCAATCTTTTTCACCCTCACCCTACCCCTCTCCCCTCAAGGGAGAGGGAATTTAATAGTTTTGAAATTTACCTGATAATACCAACACCAATAACACCTTAAGGTTCTTACTCTACACTCCCCATCTCCCGTCATACCCTAAAGGATACGCGAGGAAGAGGGAATAAAGAAAATCAACGGATAATCGTTTTCAGCCTCATCAATGGGCTCTAACCATAGGATCGTTGTGAACCCCCTCCCCCTGCGGGAGGGGTTAGGGGGAGGGGGAAAATTATTTTCTCAGTGCCTTCGCCAGGTCTTTCGCCCAGTAAGTAATTATGATGTCCGCACCGGCTCTCTTGATCGCAGTCAGACTTTCCAGCATGGATTTCTCTTCATCGAGCCAGCCCATTTGGGCGGCAGCCTTGATCATGGAATATTCTCCGCTGACGTTATATGCCGCGAGCGGCAGATCGAATTCCTGTTTCGCACGAAAGATAATATCCAGGTAGGCCAGCGCCGGCTTCACCATGATGATGTCCGCACCTTCGGAAACATCCAGTGAGATTTCCCGGATCGCTTCATCACTGTTGGCCGGGTCCATCTGGTAGGATTTGCGGTCACCAAACTGAGGGGCGCTTTGGGCTGCCTCCCGGAAAGGTCCGTAAAACGATGAGGCATATTTCGCACAATAGGCCATGATCGGAATCTCTTCCAGTGCGTTTTCATCCAGAGCCTCACGGATCGCCCCGATCTGACCATCCATCATGGCCGATGGCGCGACCATGTCCGCACCGGCGCGTGCCTGCGACAGCACCGTTTCCGCCAGCACTTCCAGGGTCGTGTCATTTTGCACCGATCCCTTTTCCAGGATACCGCAATGGCCGTGACTGGTATATTCGCATAAACACACATCCGTGATGACAATCATGTCGGGAACTTCGTTTTTAATCCGTTTCACCGCCTGCTGGACAATGCCGTCTTTGGCAAAAGCCCCTGTGCCCTGCTCGTCCTTTTTTGAAGGAATGCCGAAAAGAAGCACAGCCGGAACTCCCAACTCATGGGCCTCGCGGGCTTCTTTGGCAATATAATCCACAGACAGTTGAAACTGGCCGGGCATGGCAGTAATCGGTTTTTTCACACTTTTGCCGGGAACGGCAAACAGCGGGTAGACCAGGTCATCCACGCATAATTTTGTCTCGCGAACCAGACGCCTCAGGTTTTCATTTTTTCTCAATCTGCGTCCCCGGTATTCAGGAAATTGCATGATCTAGTCCTCCCTTTTTGATATTTCTTGATCCGTCAGATAGCATGCCGGATCCGGTCCCCAGACGTCACCTGCCGATTCGGCCCGCGCCCGGAAGTTTCCGCCACAGACCGAAAGCCAGCAGCAGCTGCTGCAGCGTCCATGAACGTGCTTCTTTTTATCTTTCAGTTTCATCAGAAATTCGTTTTTTTCATCCGTCCAGATTTCACTGAAAGGTTTCTGTCGGACATTTCCCAACGGCTGGTTGCGCCAGAACTGATCGGGATAGACCTCGCCATCCCAGCTCACACAGCCGATGCCATGGCCGGAGCTGTTGCCTTCGTTCATTTCCAGCAGTTCCAGAATCTCTTTCGCCCGTTCAGGATCTTCCTTCTTCATTTTTAAGTATAGATAGGGCCCATCGGCGTGATTATCGACCGTGAGGATTTCCGGCTGAAGGTCGTCATCGAACATTTCTTTTGTTTTCGCAGCGATTAAATCCAGCAGGCTGCGGGCCTCTTCATGCGTCAGATCTTCTTCGCGGAGTTTAGAACCGCGTCCTGTATAAACCAGATGGTAGAAACACATCCGTTCAATTTTTTCCTGTCGAAGCAGATCAAACATGGCCGGCACATCAGCCAGATTGTGCCTGTTCACTGTAAAGCGGATGCCGACCTTGATGCCCGCATCGCGGCAGTTCCTGATGCCTTCGACGGCTGCGTTAAAAGCTCCCTTCTTTCCCCGGAAACGGTCATGCGTTTTTTCCAGTCCATCGAGACTGACGCCCACATAGGAAAGGCCGATCTTCTCCAGCTGGGCCGCGATCTCGCGGGTGATGAGTGTACCGTTCGTGGAAATCACCGCACGCATTCCCTTGTCCGTCGCGTACTTCGCCAGTTCCAGCAGGTCTTTCCGCATCAGCGGTTCACCGCCGGAGAACAGAATCACCGGCGCGCCGAAAACTGCCAGATCATCGATCATTTTTTTCCCTTCTTCCGTTGTCAACTCGTCGGGATAATCGAAGTCGGCGGAGCTGGAATAGCAGTGAATGCACTTCAGATTACAGCGGCGTGTCATGTTCCAGACCACCACCGGCTTTTTGTCCGATGAAAACTGCAGCAGGTGCGACGGAAGCATTCCGGAGTGACGGTTGTAGCGCAGCACGTCGGAAGGCTCCACCGCCCCGCAGTATAGTTTGGAAATGCCGATCATGATGTCTCCCTACTCTTCCTTTCGGAATGTTTCATTTTGAAAATAGTTGACCAGGGACTGCACCAGCCCCTCCATGGTATATTCTTCCTGCCGTATATCCACCCGAAAACCGGCTTTTACCGCGGTTGCCGCCGTAACCGGCCCGATACAGGCAATTTTCACATGGTCAGGCAGAATGAAACCTTCACCCATAATCTCGACAAAGTTAGTCACAGTCGATGAGCTGGTAAATGTAATCACATCAACCTCACCTGCATCAAGGGATGCGGACAGTTCTTCTTTTTTCCGGCCGGACGGTATCGTCTGATACGCAGTGACCACATCAACATAGGCACCCTGATTTTTGAGACCTTCCGGCAGAATGTCGCGCGCCCTGGCCGCACGCGGAATCAGGATTTTCTTTCCCGACAGATTCATCGAAGTAAACGACTTCAGAAGGCCCTCGGCAATAAACTCCTCCGGCACCAAATCGACACGGATTCCCCTGTCTTCAATCTGCCGGGCGGTCGCCGGGCCGATGCATCCTACTTTGATCCCCTTGAGATCGCGAATATCCATGCCCTTCTGACGCAAGCGTTCAAAAAAGAAATGGACGCCGTTGGCGCTGGTGAAGATCAGCCAGTTGTATCTCTCCAGCTGAGTCAACGCACGATCCAGTTCGCTCCATTCGGAAGGCTCGGTGATGCTGATCGTCGGGAAAGCAATCGGATTGGCACCCTGTGCTGCAAGCAGTCGTGCCAGGTCATCCGCCTGCCGCTCAGGACGGGTAATGACGACACCTTTTCCGAAAAGCGGCTTGGAGTCAAACCAGCACAGGGTATCACGCAGCTGAATTACGGAACCGACAACCAGTATGGCGGGCGGTTTAAAATGACCGTCCCTGGCCAGACCGGCGATAGTGGACAGCGTCCCGGTAAGCACCTGCTGAGACGACGTTGTGCCCCGGCGAATCAGCGCCGCGGGTGTATCAGACGACTTGCCATACTGCATCAGCGCTTCGGTAATCTGTCCGATGTTTTTCACACCCATCAGAAAAACCAGTGTGCCGATCCCCGACAGGGCCTGCCAGTTGATATCGCTTTTATCCTTTGTCGGGTCCTCGTGACCGGTCACGAAAGCCACCGTGGATGTCAGACCGCGATGCGTCAGCGGGATGCCGGCATAAGCAGGCACCGCGATGGCCGACGTGACACCGGGCACCACTTCAAACGGTATCCCATAAGCCGCCAGCACTTCAGCCTCCTCACCACCGCGACCGAAGATAAAGGGATCGCCTCCCTTGAGGCGGGCAACCGTGCTGCCGCCTCGCGCTTCCTTTGCCAACAGTTCGTTGATCCTGTCCTGGGAAAGCGTGTGGTCCCCGCCTTTTTTCCCGGCGTAAATCATGCGCGCGTGTGTCGGGGCGTATTTCAGCAGTTCTTCATTAACCAGGTTGTCGTAAATCACAACATCGGCCTGCCGGAGACACTCGACGGCCTTGAGAGTAATCAGGCCGGCATCTCCCGGCCCCGCACCGATGATATAGACTTTTCCCGGTTTTGTTTTTTCAGTCATGACCCATTCATCCAGTCATTCCCGCGCAGGCGGGAATCCAGTACGCTTTTATCTGCTTGTGTTCATAAACACGTTTGATTAAATCACTTGTGGCACCAACATACAATGTACCGTTTCTCTGACTTGCCAAAATATAAACATACGATTGAGTCATGAACAACACCATCATTCTATGCTGGATTCCCGCCTGCGCGGGAATGACGAATGTTACATTAGGTCCAGTAATTTTCTGCCGCCTCTCTCCAGGATCATATCGGCCAGTTTCCGGCCCAGTTCCTCCGCAGCGTCGGGCTCCCCCCAGACTTTATCGCGGATCACGTTGTTCCCGTTCGGCGATGCAAGAAGACCCTCGAGGGTCAGGCGTTGTTTCTCAATCAGACCGTAAGCGGCTATCGGCAAACGGCACCCGCCGCCCAGCGCCCGCAGGTAAGATCTCTCCGCTGATACTTCCGTTTCTGTTTGCTTATGGTTAAGCGGCGCCAGAACCTTCAGCAATTCCGTGTCCGTCTTTCTGATCTGCAGTCCGAGAGCCCCCTGACCCACCGCCGGCAGCATCAATTCAATCGGAAGAAACTGGGTTATTTTCTGAACGTATCCCAGCCGTTTCATGCCTGCAGCCGCCAGGATGACCCCTGTCAGTTTCTCTGTATCAATTTTATTAAGCCGCGTGTCGATATTGCCGCGTAACGGCACAATTTCGAGATCGGGCATAATTGCTTTGACCTGCGCACCCCGGCGAAGCGAACCGGTACCGATTCTCGCGCCCTTAGGCATAAACTCCATTTTTACGTTGCCGCGCGACACCAGAACGTCCCGTATGTCCTCCCGGGGCAGAATAGCTGCAAACATCAACCCTTCCGGCGTTTCACCGGGTACATCCTTCATGCTATGAACTGCCAGATCGATGCCGCCTGACAGTAACGCCTCTTCTATCTCCTTGACAAACACACCCTGACCACCAATCTGGGCGAGAGACACGTCCTGCATGATGTCACCGCTTGTTTTAATCACTGTAAGCTCAGCGGTAATTTCAGGAACAGCTTTTTGAATTTTTTCCACAACAGAATTCGTCTGCGCCAGCGCAAGCCTGCTGCCCCGTGTTCCAACTTTAATCTTCATTGAATTCCTTTCAATCGTCGAGCCTGAAGAGTTGTCTCGCCGCCGCCACAATATCCTGCGATTGAAACTCGGCGCTCTCTTCTTTCATTGCGGTCATCGGCGCGTGCAGAATCTTGTTGACTATGCCATTGACCAGGGCTTCTACTTTATCCCGGTCTTCACTTTCGAGGCTGCCCATCCAACTGGATGCTTTTTCCATCTCCATCCGGACAATACCTTCGGCCTTGGACCTGAGAGACACAATAGTGGGCACGGCTTCCAGTTCCTTAAGCCAGTTGAAATACTGCGCAACCTCTTCATGAACGATCTGCTCCGCCTTCAGTGACTCCCGGCGTCGGCTTTTCATATTTTCGTCAACAATGTCCTGCAGATGATCGATATTGTATAAATATACATTTTCAATGCCATCCGCCGCGGGATCAATGTCCCGGGGCATGGCGATATCCACCAGAAAAAGCAGCCGGTTCTTGCGCTTGCGAAGGCAGCGGCGAACCATATCCTCAGTCACGACATACGACGGGGCACCTGTAGAGCTGATAACAATATCGGCATCGCAAAGCACTTCGTCAAGGGTGCC
>Ga0208458_1002085_pt1 | contig 15271 bp, 11 predicted proteins | sample AD_UKC085_MetaG_FD_184432 | JGI IMG/M metagenome (GOLD analysis project Ga0208458, IMG submission 184432) | Active sludge microbial communities of municipal wastewater-treating anaerobic digesters from USA - AD_UKC085_MetaG (SPAdes) (version 2) | ecosystem: Engineered > Bioreactor > Anaerobic >... | reverse complement strand
GCAGAGAACGGAGCGGTGGTTCCGTGCGATGAAGGGAAGCCCCCGCGCCAGTTGGCGCTGCCGCTGCTTTCACGCGATTATCTGCTGGCGATTTTGTTGGTGGAACGGCAAGAAGGTCCACCGCTGAGACCCGATGAAATTGCTTTTTTGGAAGGGCTGTGCGCTCATGCGGCGGTTGCACTGCAAATCTCCCGCCAGGAGCGACTGAAAAACTGGCGGTACGAACAGCTAACCCTGGTACGCTCAGTCAGCGCGCAAATTTCCAACTTACCCGATTTGAATGAACTCTGCCGGCGGGTAACGACGCTCATTGAGCAGACTTTTCACTATTACTCTGTGTCCATCTTCACCATGAGTGAAGACGGGACTGAACTGATCTTTCAGGCCGGGAGCAGTGCGGCTACCCACCCGGTAGAAAACAGACCACATTTTCGGGTAAAGCTGGGGCAAGGCATTGTGGGGACGGTAGGAAAAACTGGCGAAGAGATACTGGCGAAGGATGTGCGTACCGAGCCGCATTATCGGGCTGTTTCGATACTCCCTGAGACGCGCTCTGAAATTGCCCTGCCACTGAAAGCCGGTGAGAGTGTGGTGGGGGTGCTGGACATTCAATCCAACCGGATTGACGGGTTCCATGAGATTGACATGATTGTTTTGCGGGCGCTGGCAAATAATGTGGCGCTGGCAGTGCAGGGAACCCGGCTGTACAGCGCCATCCGATGGCGGGCAGAACAGATGGAAGCCATATTTGAGGTAAGCCGGGCGCTAAACTCGATTCTGGACATGGAAGTGCTGCTCGACCAGGTTGTTGAGGTCATTCACAAGCGGTTCGGGTATCCGTATGTACATCTGTTCACCACTCATCTGGGGCGGCGGACGGTGGAATTTGTGGCGGGCAGCGGACAGCGCAGTGAAATGATCTGCGAGAAATGTTTGCAATACAGTATTGATGACCCCTTGGGCATCATCCCGTGGGTGGCACGCGCTGGAGAGCCGCGGCTGGTGAACGACATCTCCAAAGACCCGCTCTATCGGCCATTTGAACTGACCTCGGATTCAACGCAATCTGAACTGTGTGTGCCTTTAAAGTTTGGCGATGAGGTGCTGGGGGTTCTGGATATCCAAAGCGAAACTGTCAATACGTTCAACACGGACGATTTGACTCTGTTCCAGGCGCTGGCGTCGAGCATTGCGGTGGCGATCCGCAACGCGACCATGTATCGGACCGAGCGCTGGCGGCGGCAGGTGGCTGACAGCTTCCGGGAGGTGGCCAGTCTGATTGCCTCCAATGTAACGCTGGAAGATCTGCTGGAAAAAGTGCTGAGCGAATTGGAGCGCAACCTGCCAACTGAGGCGGCGGTTATCTGGCTGTTGGAAGATCCTCAGAATGAAGTGTATGGGGCCTTACGCCCGATTGCGGCGCACGGGGTGGAGATTGCGCGGCTATTAGAAGTTGCACGCGAAGACAGTGAGGTGGATGATCAGCTCCACGCGACGTTGATCTCGTCTGAGCCGCAAATCCGGCAGGCCGATGAGGCCTATGGGCCGTTGGGGAAAGCCATGGGGTTCCCGCAGGATTATTCTTCGATTGCGATCCCGCTGCGGGTGGGTGAAACCGCGCTGGGGATTCTGGCGCTGGCACACGAAAGCCCCGGGCGCTACGGCAGCGAAGCACGGGCAATGATCACCACATTTGCGGGTTATGCGGCCGTCGCCATTCAGAACGCGCGCCTGTATTCAGCCTCGCAAGAACAGGCCTGGATTGCGACTATCTTGCTGCAGGTTTCGGAAGCCTCCCAGGCGATCAACAATATCAGCGAGCTGCTGGAGACGATGGTGCGGTTAACCCCGCTGCTGGCGGGAATTCAGCAATGCGCTTTCTTCCTGTGGGACGAGACGCTGCAGGTGTTTTCGCTTGAGGCGGAATATGGATTAAATATTTCGCGGGCCGAGCAGCTGCTCTTAGAGCCAGAACTGCCAGCTTTGGCCCGGCTGCGAGAAAGCGGCGGGATGGTCTTTATTTATGATGCCGCGAGCGAACTGGCGCTGCCGGCTGCCGGTACAGCAGACGAGACTACCACGCTGGTGCTGATGCCATTACAGGCGCGCGGCGAAATTCTGGGGGCATTTCTGGTCGGGCACCATGCCGATCTGAATGCCCTGGGCAATTCGATGCTGGATCAGCACAGCATGGCAATTCTGCAGGGGATTGTGCATCAGACGGCGGTGGCGGTTGAAAACATTCGCCTGCTGGAAACCCGGCAGGAGGAGGCCTACGTCACCGCGGTGCTTTTGCAGGTGGCCCAGGCGGTGGTCAGTCAAAATGAGCTGGACGACGTGCTGGAGGCGATTGTTCACCTGATCCCCATCCTGGTAGGGATGGATGCCTGTGCGGTGTATTTGTGGGACCCGGAAACGCAGTCGCATCGGGCAACCAAGGCCTATGCCACAGACGAGGACTCCATTCAAAGCATCCTTTCGGGAGATTACCGCCTGGGTGAGTTTGCACTGCTCGATGCGGCAATCAAGGCACAAGATTTAATTGTGTGCCCGGAGGGTGAATTCTCAGTGCCGCCGGGAGATTGGCCGAACCTGGTCTGCCTGCAGCCTGGGCAAAAGCCCTCGCCCCGTCAGGCGGCCCGAGGGCACTGGCTGGTGGGATATCCTCTGGCTGTGAAGGGCGAGCATTTCGGCGTGCTGGTGATGCAGGAAGATGGGGTGCCGGCTGGATTTCAAGACCGGCGGGTTGAGTTGATCACTGGTGTGGCCCAGCAGGTGGCGCTGGCCATTCAAAACGAGCGGCTGAAGGCTGAAATGGTGGCGCGCGAGCGACTGGAACGAGAAATTCAACTGGCGCGAGAAATTCAGCAGACCTTTTTGCCCTCGCATTTACCAGACCTGCCCGGATGGGAGCTGGATATCCGCTGGCAGACAGCCCGACAGGTGGGCGGCGACTTTTATGATATCATCCGGCTAAGTAAGGGCCGGTTGGGATTGGTGATTGCCGATGTATCGGATAAGGGGCTGCCCGCGGCGCTCTATATGACGGTGGCGCGGACGTTGATCCGGGCGATGCAGGGGGTCGAATCACCGGCGCGGGCGCTGGAACGGGTGAACAACCTGATGCTGGTGGATTCAAAGAACGGGTTGTTTGTGACGGCAATTTATGCGATTTTATCGCTGGAAAAGGGAACCCTGACGTATGCCAATGCGGGGCATAACCGCCCCCTGCTGCTGCGGGCGCACAACGACGCGATTGAGCAATTGGAACGCGGCGGCATGGCGATGGGGGTGATGGAAGATATCAAGTACGATGAACATGTCATCACCATTGAACCCAATGACTCTTTGCTGTTTTTTACGGATGGACTGACCGATGCCACGTCACCTACTGAGGAGATGTTCGGCGAAGAGCGGATCCTGGAGACGATTGCCGGGGTACGCGGAAAAGATGTGTGCCAACTGCTGGAGACACTGGATCATGCGGTGAGCGAATTCAGGCAGAACGCGGCGGCATCGGACGACCTGACGCTGTTAGCCATCCGCCGAGTGACTGAAGAATAGGTTTGCCGAACCGATTTATTCGCCGAAGATTAGCGCCCACCAAACCTGATAATTTTCGACAGGCATCACCGTGGGGGTGGGAAAGAAGACGGGCTCAGGTGTGGCGCCGGGCGGTGGCAAGGGCACAACCAGTACGTCCCCCGGCAGGATGTAATGCGCCTTGGCGCGAGCCCAGATATCGACAGCTGCTTCGGAAGTCGCAAAGGCGATCTGGGTATATAGGACAGTCGCCGTCGCGCTATACTGGGAGATTTCAGTCCGCATGTCATCTCGCTGATTGGTTAAGCGGTTGAGAGCAACCACCCGGTTATTTAAGTCCATCATCAGGAGGAGCAGGACAACCACTGCCCCAACGATTAAAATGCGGCGGAGATTTGTTTTAACCCAGTTCATGGTATTAATCATACACCCAAATTAATTTCAAGACAAGAAAACAAAAACCCCGTTTGCACGGGGTTTGAGGTGCCGAAGGAGGGATTTGAACCCTCACGAGGATAATCCCACTACGCCCTGAACGTAGCGCGTCTGCCAATTCCGCCACTTCGGCTCAACTTGCGAGGAGTATTTTACCGGAATTTACAGATTTGTCAACCTTTCAGGGGTTCAAAAAAGCAACCGAGTTTCATACCCGTGCTATAATCATTAAAATTATGGCTACATTACTTGCTCAAATTCTCAAAATGCTTACCACGCCGCCGGGGAATTTACTGTACCATCTGGTACTGGCATTCTCAATCATTGCTGCGCTGCAGGGGTTCCTGTTCAAGCGAAACAAGCCTGAGCCGGTGGCCAAACGCTTAGCCCTGGGACTTGTGGTGATTCTGCTTGCCCAGTTGGCGCTGTTCCTGGTCAGCGGCCTGGCCTGGCAGAAGGTGGTCAGTCCGGCGCATTTGCTGCCGCCGCTTGACCGCTGGTTGACCGTGGCGAGCCTGCTGTGGATCGTATGGATCTGGTGCTTTCCAACCCCCTGCCGGTGGGGCGATATTCTGAATACCGTCCTGAACCTGGGGGCAATTGGGTTATTATTCTTTGAGATTTATGCCTGGTCACAGGCGGCGCAGGCCGACCCAACCGCCACCTTTAACCGGGGCATGCTGGACTGGTACTGGCAAATGTTTGCCAGCGCAATCCTCATTGGTGGACTGCTGATTTTGTTCATCCGGCGGCCACAGGAATGGGGGCTGGGTGTTGGGTTTATGGGGTTGATGCTGGCGGGTGTGATGGCGCACCTGTTGATTGAAACTGAGGCGGGTAATTTTGCCGGGTTTGTGCGGCTGGCGCAGTTATGCACTTATCCGCTGCTGCCGGGACTGGTGCGGCGTTTATCGCCAGATACAGAGGCAGCAGCCGAGCCCGTGCGCAGCGAGGATACCGTTCAGTCGCAACGCCGTGGTCAGACGGACCCAAGAATCATCCAGGCCTGGCTGGATATATCGAATCAGACTGAGCCGCTGAAAGTTGGCGAACTGCTGGCTGAAGCCATCTCTCGGACGATGGTGGCGGACCTGGCGTTTATCTCATCGGTGCCAGACCCCTTTGGGCAGGTTAATTTTATCTGCGGATACGATTTGATCCGCGAGGAAGCGCTGCCAGGGTTTTCCCTGCCGCAAAACCGGATTCCGCTGCTGGCCTCCAGTATTCAGCGCAATAAGCCATTAAAGCTGTCACCACAAGGCAACCCGCCGCAGGACCTGAAGGCTATCTGCGAGGCGGTGAATGTCCGCGACCCGGGGCATGTGCTGGTGATACCGCTCCAGCACGGCAATCAGGTGGTGGGGAGCGTGATGATTATGTCGCCATATTCCAATTACGGCTGGAGCATGGAAGATCAGGCCAACTTGCAGGCTAACAGCGGGCGCATGGCGGCAGTTTTGAACCGGGCACTGGAACAGAATGCGCTCGGCGCCAGCGGCGAAAACTCGCAGCAGGTGCTGGAAGCCGCGCGAACGCAAATTCTGGCTCTGGAGCAGCAGGTGCAGGTGCTGCGGAGCAGCGCCGAGACCAACCCGGAGGTTGAATCACTGCTGGCGCTGCGCGCCGAAGCACAGGAGACCATCCGGCGGCTGGATGCTGAGAATGAGAGCCTGCGTACCGCGCTGGAAGATGCGGCCCATGCCGTGCGGCCTACCTCCGAGGTTGAGCAGCAGTTAGAATCTGAACTGCGGATGACATTGGAAGAAATGGCCCGGCTGCAGAATGGCATGGCGCAAGCCAATATGAAGATCATGGATCTGGAAAAAGAACTGAATGCAGGCGGTGGGATTACCGGGCAGGAACGTGACGCGATTTCGGGCAGTATTCACGAACTGCGGCAGCCGCTTTCATCGATTTTGGGGTACACCGAGTTACTTTTGGGCGAGTCGATTGGCATTTTGGGAACGCAGCAGAAGAAGTTCCTGGAACGCACCAAGCACGCCTCTGAACAAATGCGGCAGTTATTGGATCAACTGATGGGGATCGTTAACCGACAGGGCGAGCTCTCGGAGCTGACGCCTGAAGCGATTGACCTGGCTGCCGTAATTGACCAGACGATCAGCGATACAAGCGCCCAACTGCGGGAAAAGAACTTGACTCTGCGCGTGGGCATGCCTGAAGTGCTGCCCAGGATTTTTGCTGACCGCGAAGCACTGCAGCAAATCATGGGACACTTGCTGCAAAATGCAGGGAGCGCATCGCCACAAGAAGGGATTATCCGGCTCAATATTCAGATCAACCAGGATATTGATGAAACAACCTATCTGTTGATTCAGGTTACCGACAGCGGTGGGGGCATTCCGCCAGAGGATTTGCCGCGGATTTTTGCCCGTCAGGCCAGTGCTGATGGCAGTGAAACGACCATCGCTGGTATTGGCGAAAACACCGCGGGGCTGGCAATTGCCAAAGCGCTGGTTGAGGCGCACGGCGGGCGCATCTGGGTTGAGAGCGAAATTGGACAGAGTTCAACCTTCAGCGTGCTGCTGCCGATTGAAAAACCCCGGCAGATTGGACGATTTCTAGGCGAATGAAGTCGCTGAGGTCCATCCTGGGTGGTTTGGCATCGGCGCTGATCACAGGGTTGATTGCCCTGGGAGCACTGACGCTTTCAATCACCGAGGGGAATATGTGGCTGCCAGCGCCAACCGAAGCTGGACCGGCCGCTGCAACAGCCACGCCGGGTGAGACGCTGGCAATTGAAACGCTGTCCGCCAACCCAACCCAGGCAGGGGAGACGCAGATTCAGCCAACCCCCACGCTGCCTTTGACAGCGCCAACAGCCATGCCCGGCTGCCTGCCCCCGCAAGGCTGGGTGCAGCATTATATCCAACCCGGCGAGACCCTGGCAGGGCTGGCAAGCCAATATCAGATTACGCAGGATACGCTGCGAAGCGCCAACTGTTTGTTTACTGATACATTGTTGGCGGGTACATTTATTTACCTGCCGCCCGGGCAGATTATTTTGCCCACGGTAACAGCCACAACCATTCCCTGCGGCCCGCCGCGTGGGTGGATTCAAATTACCCTGAGCGCGGGGAATACGCTCTACAGCCTGAGCCGTGATTACAATGTTTCAGTTTATGAACTGCAACTGGCGAACTGCATGGGATACAGCACACAGCTTTATGCCGGGGCCAAATTCTGGGTGCCGAATGTACCAACCCGCACCCCCACTGCAACGGAAGTGCTACCGCCCACCCATACCCCCCCGCCCCCTACAGTCACTTTGACGCCGACGGTTCCATCGGTTTACGGGGTTTCTTTGACCCCGGCGGCCGATGCACAAAGTGGCGATCCGGGCACAAATGTTAACTATGTGCTGGTTTTGACCAATACGGGGAACGTCAGCGACACTTTCACCGTCTCAACCAGCGGGGCAAGCTGGACGAGCGTGGCGGCGCCATCTGCCGTGGGGCCGCTGGCGGCAGGGGCAACGCAGAATATCACCGTAACAGTCAGCATCCCGGCGGGTGCGGCGGGTGGGAGCACCGACACCGTGACCGTGACAGCGGTATCCCAGGCCAGTGGAACGGTTTCAGATTCAGCAGCCTTGACCACCACAGCCAATACCCTGGCAAGTTACGGCGTGTCGCTGAGTCCGGCGGCAGACTCGGCATCTGGAAGCCCGGGCGCGGATGTGCTCTACACCCTGACTGTGACAAATACTGGCAACACCAGCGATTATTTTGATCTGAGCGTCAGCGGGGCGGTGTGGACCACAACGATTGCACCCATGACGGTTGGGCCACTGGCTGCCGGTACGAGCCAGGAAATTACGGTCAGTGTGAGCATCCCAGATGATGCATCAAATGGAACCACAGACACTGCTACAGTGACCGCCGTATCCCAGGGGGATACTACAGCCACGGCAACAGCAAGCCTGACGACCACCGCCAGCGTCAAAGCAGGATTAGGTTTGCCCATCTATTGGGCTGAAACTGGAACATTTCCTGCAACTACAGCGTCTCATAATACAGACTCGCGACAGGCGCTGTAACCGCGTCCGGCGATAGGATTTATAGATAGGATTTGCGCGCGCTATGACTAAAATACCCAAGCCTATTTTCTGGGGGATGCTGGTCATTGTTTTGACAATGGTGGCCTGTAATTTTCCAGTTCAGCCGGGAGGACAGGCAGGAAACCCGGTGTGGATCAATGATCCGAATGCAACGGTGACACCAACGCCATTTCAACCCATGCCGCCAACGCCGGAAAGCCCAAATGAGATGGTTATCCCAACGGCGGATGCATACACCCCGGGGCAGACTCCCACAGCACCAAGTGCAGATAACCTGATCAAAATCCTCGTGCTGGGGTCAGACATGCGGCAGTCGCTGGATTACCGCACGGATGTCTTTATGCTGGTATTGATTAACCCGCAGAACGGGACAATCAGCGTGGTGTCTTTTCCGCGGGATTTGTATGTGGAGATGCCCAACTTTGGCACAGACCGGATCAATACCGCCATGGAGTTTGGCGGCTTTGAATTGACTGCGGCCACGCTGGAATATAATTTTGGCATTCGGCCAGATTATTATATGCTGACCAATTTCCGGGGATTTACGGCAATTGTGGACAGCCTGGGCGGGATTGATGTGAATGCGGCGGTCAACTTGACTGACCAATGCAAGCTGCCACAGGCGTATGATGGCTACTGCTCGGTGGGGCCGGGCTGGGTGCACATGGACGGGCAAACGGCGCTATGGTATGTGCGGTCAAGATACAGTACCTCGGACTTTGACCGCGGGCGGCGCTCTCAAGAGGTGATGGAAGCACTATTCACCCGCCTGATGAGCCTGGATGCGGTCAGCCGGATACCAGAGCTGTATCAAATTTACCAGCAGAATGTGGAGACCAATGTGCCGCTGGATGTGGTGGTGACGCTGGGCGGGATTGCTCCCGGTTTGATTGCGGACTCGACGCGGATTCACCGATATGCGATTGGGCCGGGTGAAACCTACCCCTATATGACGCCGGGCGGGGCCTCGGTGCTGCTGCCCAATTACGAAGCCATTCAGTTGATATTAAATCGGGCGATTCTGGGCGAGTAGAGAGCATCACGGCTGCATCCTGGGGGAGATGGGTGCATTGAAGTTCATATTCCAGGGGAAAATGCCCAAAATTGTGCTGCAAAATCATTTGACAGGGTTTTTGATTTATTGTAAACTGGATTTGTTAGGCTATGCGAAAATCCTATACGAAAGTCAGGAGACTTGAATTATGACTCTCCAGTCCAGCCCCGAAGTGCATATTTCCCCGCAGACGCTGCTGCCCCCCGCCCTGCGCGCCTGGGAGATTTATTTACGCGATCAGGGGCGCTCGTCGAACACCATCAAGGCTTTTATGGGTGATTTACAATTGCTGGCAGATTTTCTGCCGCCAGATCAATCGATTGGCAGTGTGACAACCCGCGATTTGAATCATTTTCTGCAATGGTTGCAGAACGGACGCGGGGTACCTTGCAGCCCCAAGAGCCTGGCGCGCCGCATCACCTCGGTCAAGGCATTTTTTAGATGGCTGCAAAAGCACGGACGGATCACCACCGACCCGGCGGAGAAAGTGCTGCAGCAATCTGTCATCAGCCCACTGCCCGAAGTGCTGACGGCTGAAGAACAGCAAAAACTCATTCAGGCGGCGCTGGGAATGCGGCAGGCGCGCAAACCTGATGCGCGCCCCTACGCCCTGCTGACCTTGCTGCTGAGTACGGGGATCAAGAAGGGTGAATGCCTCAACCTGAGCATTAACCATATTGATCTGGAAGCCCCAAATGGCCCGGTAGTTTTTATTCGCTATGCGGGGAGCCAGAATCGGTACAAGGAGCGCCGGATTGATTTGACGGCGGACTGGATTGAAAGCTACCACGAATATATGGCACAGTACACGCCGCGCGATCAGGTTTTTCCGTGGTCACCCCGCCGGTTGGAATACCTGCTGGAAGACCTGGGTACCGAAGCCGGGCTGGTGAAGCACGTTTCGTTTGATATGTGCCGGTGGACCTGTGCGCTGAATGATTATCAAAGTGGGATGCAGCCAGATGCCATCCGCCAGAAACTGGGAATTTCGAAGATTCAATGGCGTGAGATTGGCCTGAAATTGCGCAAACTCGCTGGAGACATCACCGAAAGTTAACCGGTTTTGGTCAATAGTAAATGAATAACCGCCTGGGGCGCTTCAGACAAACGGCTGGAGTGCGCCGGGCGGTAACCGGGCACCCAGATAATCTGTGAACCGCTGACAACCAGCGGCCAATTGGAGCGAGCCCGCACCGGCAGGCCGACATTGGTCCAATAGTCGGCCAGTTTGACGGTCTTATTGGCCATGCCAAGCGGGTTAAAACGGTCGCCGGGCTGCCAGGTGCGCAGCAGCAATGGTCCGGGAAGAGCGGCGGCATTCAGCCAGCAGGCAAAGGGGTCGCCAAAATTGGGGCGCAGATCGGAGAGCCGGGCCGATTCCAGGTATTGAGCCGTCAGAAACCAACCGCCGGGCAGGGAGAGTTCTCCAGGTACAGGAATGGGGATGGCGGAACCTTCAGAAATTTGCGGCCAGGCTGGTTCGGGAGGCAACTGATCCCATTGCGCCAGAATGATTTGATCGCCTTCACGAAAAATGACCAGGCCGGAGGTCAGTTCCACGCGTCCCTGCGGGATGGGCTGGCGCACAAAAACGATGGAGCGCTGGACGGCATCAAAGTCAAGATCGTCAAGCGATGGGCAGGCCGATTGAGCCGCCCGGCGTAGCACAGCGGCTAACAGGCCATCTTCCAATTCGGCCAGGGTATGGTGATCCATGGCAACCCGGCCGAGGTCAGACTGCCGCAGCAGCGACTGGAAGGTGGTATCCACGACCGAGGTCAGGATGTCAAAATCGCCCTGAAGAGTGAAGGCCAGACGCCAGAGGGCAGATTTAATTTGCGGATTATAGGTTTCCAGCATGGGGAGCAGTTGGGCACGGATACGGTTACGAGTGAAGTGCTGCTCGGCATTGGTGGCATCTTCCAGCGGGACCAGGCCGCGGTCTGCACAGCAGACAGCAATTTCGGTCCGCCAGGTGCCCAGAAGCGGACGAACCAGCGGAATCTGGGGGTCCCAGTCTGGGAAAATAGCCCGCCAGCGCATGGCCCGCAGACCATTGAGACCGCTGCCGCGCAGTAAATGCAGCAAGACGGTTTCGACCTGATCGTCTGCCTGATGGCCGACTGCTACGGCCTGGGCACCTACCCGGCGAGCGGCATCAAACAAGAAGGTGTAGCGAGCCTGACGGGCGGCGGCTTCGATTGAGAGGCGCTGCTGGCGCGCCATCTCGGCAATGGGAGCAGACGTTGATAGATACTGCCAGCCGCGTGAAGTGGCCAGTTGCGCAATGGTTTCAGCCTCGTGGGCAGCCTCGGGGCGCAGGCCGTGGTTGAAATAGGCGACAGCCAGCGGGTAGCCCAGCCGATCCAACAAATCTGCCAGGCAGAGGGAGTCGGCGCCGCCGGAAAGACCCACAAGAATCACCTGATCAGGCTGCAAGCGGCAGTTTTCGCGGCAGATTTTCTCATAGCGGGCAAGGTGCATAAACGCATTATACCCGCGAGCGTCAAGATTTAACGGGTAATGGGCTTGCCTCTCCAGTCACTTTATGCTAGACTGACAGCATCAAGCAATTCCTACACCGAAAGAGGCGGCCATGGCTGACAAAATTCTCATTGCGGATGATGATCCCGAAACCCTACGACTGATCAGCCTGATGTTACAACGTCAGGGATACCAGATTGTCTCGGCAACCAACGGCAGCCAGGCCCTGGCGCTGGCGCGCAGTGAGCACCCCGACCTGATTGTGCTGGATGTGATGATGCCAGACATGGATGGGTTTACAGTGGCGCGGCAGCTGCGTGGTCAGGAAACCACGGCGGGGATTCCGATTTTGATGTTCACGGCCAAGAGCCAGGTGGAAGATAAAATCAGCGGGTATGAATCGGGGGCGGATGATTACCTGACCAAGCCGGTGCACCCGGCAGAACTGCAAGCCCGAATTCGGGCGCTGCTCTCGCGCACCAAGGCGCGCACGGCGGTGCCGGTGGAGCGCGGGCGGGTTGTGGGTGTTATCAGCGCCAAGGGCGGCGTGGGTGCGTCCAGCCTGGCTCTGAATCTGGCACTGTCTTACCATAAAAAGACCCGGCAGGAGGTGATTGCTGCCGAACTTAAGCCCAGTCAGGGCTCGTGGGGCGTGGAGATGGGCTTTGAAGATCCGGAAGGGTTAACTAAACTGCTGAATTTGAAGCCCAATGAAATTACGACTGCGGCGATTGAGAACAATCTCATCACCACAACGTATGGGATTCGGCTGCTGTTAGCCTCAATCAAGACAAAAGATGCGGAACTGGCTGGCATGTCGGGGCAGCTCGAAGCTATTGTGCGGCACCTGGCGCTGATGGCCAAGGTGGTGTTCCTGGATATTGGCACACCCTACCTGCCTGGATTGGAAAGTGTTTTGAAACAGTGCGACGAACTGTTCCTGGTCAGTGATCCGCAGCCGCTTTCGATTGCCCGGGCGCGGAGTCTGATTACCGACTTGAACCATCTGGGATACGGTAAATCCCGCCTGATGAGCGTGGTTATTATCAACCGGGTGCGGTCGGACATTGCTCTTTCGGCGCAGCAAATTCAGGATGGACTGGGGCAACCCGTCAGTATTGTCTTCCCGCCGGCCCCAGAGCAGGCTTTTCAGGCCACCCAGCGCGGCGTACCCATGGTGATGATCCAGCAAGAAGGGCTGGTTTCGCAGCAGTTTGTGCGCCTGGCTGAGCAATTGGTTGACCGCCTGAACAAATGACCGCGCTGGCTTTTACAGAAGCAGTTCAAACGGCCGCCCAGTACCTTCGGGAAGCCCGATCTGTTGTCGCGCTTACAGGCGCCGGACTTTCCACGCCATCGGGGATTCCGGATTTTCGCTCGGCAGGATCGGGATTGTGGACACAAAACGATCCGATGAAGGTTTCTTCATTGACTACATTCCGCCAGCGCCCGGAACGCTTTTTCAACTGGCTGCGCCCACTGGCACAGCGAATTCTGACAGCGGCGCCCAATGCCGCCCATACAGCTATGGCGGAGCTGGAACAGGCAGGGCGGCTGAAAGCGGTGATTACCCAAAATATCGATGGGCTGCATCAACGGGCGGGCAGTCAGAAGGTGATCGAGCTGCACGGCAGCCTGCGGCAGGCGCACTGTGTGCATTGCCATCAGGCTTACTCGCTGGAGCTTTATGCCCCGGCATTTATTGACCGGGAGCAAATTCCCCGCTGCCCGGACTGCGGGTGGGTGCTCAAACCGGATATTATCCTGTTTGAAGAAGCACTGCCGATTAAAGCGCTGGAAGAAGCCCAGGCGCTGTGTGAAAGCGCAGATTTGATACTAATTGCGGGGACGGCTCTGGAAGTATCTCCGGCAAACCGATTGCCCATGTTTGCAATGGAGAACGGCGCGCGGATGATCATCAATACACTCTCTGCCACGCCGCTGGATATGTTTGCGGATGTGTTAATGCCTTTTGATGTGGCCCAGACCCTGCCAGCGATTGCGAAGGAAGTCTTATGACCAACCCCAATTTGCCACTGGAGCGGTATCAGCGTTTGATTGAAATCTCGCGCGATCTGGCCTCCACGCTCAACCTGGATGACCTGCTGCAGCGCATCATCATCATGGCAATGGAACTGGTGGAAGCAGAAGCCAGTTCTATTTTATTATATGATGAGCGCAAAAATCAACTTACTTTTTCAGTTGCCAATGATCCGCGCGATCAGGCTGTGCTGGCGGGCATTATTGTGCCGCCGGAAAGCATTGCGGGCTGGGTTGCGACAAACCATGAGCCGGTGTTTGTGCCTGATGTGCATGCGGATGCCCGTTTTTTCAAAGAGGTTGAGCAGGCGCTGCAGTTCTCCACCCGTTCGATCATCGCAGTGCCGATGATGGCGCGCGACCGGCTGATCGGGGTATTGGAAGTGCTGAACAAAAAGCGCGATGTGTTCAACGAAGCTGACCTGGCACTGCTGCAAGCCTTGAGCGCCCAGGCAGCAGTGGCGATTCAAAATTCGCGGTTATTTCACCAGGCAGACCTGATTTCTGAACTGGTGCATGAGATTCGCACCCCGTTGTCAGCGATCAGCACGGTGGCTTACCTGCTGCAAAGGCCGGGAATGACGGATGTCCAACGGCTGGAAATGGCGGGGATGATCCGGCAGGAAACAGAACGGCTGAACGAACTGGCATCTTCATTTTTAGACCTGGCGCGGCTGGAGTCGGGGCGGATGGCGATTCACCCGGTGCCGATTAACCTGGCGGGATTGATTGATGAGTGCTGCAAGGTGACCCGCCCCAAAGCGGAAGAAAATGGGATTGTCATTCGAGTACAACTACCCCATCAGATACCCACCATTGAGGTGGATCCGGAGAAATTCAAGCAGGTGCTGCTCAACCTGTTGAGCAATGCGGTGAAATATAATCAACCGAACGGGAAGGTGACCGTGACGGTAGTAGTTAATGAAGAAGAATTACAGATTGCAGTTGCGGATACAGGGGTGGGCATTCCAGCGGAGGCGCTGCCGCACATCGGCGAGAAGTTCTTCCGGGCTAAAAATACGGAAGGCAGCCACCCGGGGACAGGACTGGGGCTTTCGATTTGCAAATGGATTGTAGAAGCGCACGGTGGACGGTTGACAATTGAAAGCACGGTGAACGTGGGGACCACATTCACCGTGCTTTTACCCGTTGCAAAGGTTGAGGGTTAGGGCAGGGCTTCGAACAAATTCAGGGGGCCGACGGCGCAGCCAACCATGCTGGGGCCGGTGTGGGCGCCCAGCACCGGGGCAATATTGGCCGTGGGCAGCCAATGGATGTTGGACAGACGTTTGGTCAGTTCCTCACGGAACATCTCCACACCTTCCAGGTTGAGTCCGTGGAGGAGCTGAATACGCAAGGCTTCGCCCGTACTGCCGTACCAGTTTTCCACAATGTGGGCCATTCGGCCAATGGCGCGCTTAAGGGTGATTTCACGCCCAGCCTGAATGTAGACACCCGATTCTTTATCCACAGTGATGATGGGTTTGATATTCAGCAGGGAGGCTACCAGAATAACGTACAATCGTTTCTGTAAAATCTAGCACCTTAAAAAGTGTAGATCAGGTTATCCTTAAGGTTACCAGACCACAAAGGAGGAACCATGATCTACAAACATAATTTTACCCTACCAGAGGAAT
>Ga0208458_1002075_pt1 | contig 15298 bp, 9 predicted proteins | sample AD_UKC085_MetaG_FD_184432 | JGI IMG/M metagenome (GOLD analysis project Ga0208458, IMG submission 184432) | Active sludge microbial communities of municipal wastewater-treating anaerobic digesters from USA - AD_UKC085_MetaG (SPAdes) (version 2) | ecosystem: Engineered > Bioreactor > Anaerobic >... | reverse complement strand
TACCGGTACCAATAGTCCGAGATATCTATGGGCAGCCAAGATGCCAATACGATTACGATCTAATTGCTTATTCCGGCCTCATCAGCTTGGAGTTTCAGGTATAAAGCATGATAATATAAAGTAACAGGAGGAAAAATGCCAGCAAACAATGATAACAAGGCTAGAGGTGAAAAGAACAGCTCAATTACGCGGGTGAGGCCTTTTTTTAGGTATCTATTCGATCAGGATGCCTCTGGCTTATCATGGTTACCAAAAATGATCGTATCAGAGCAATCGAATCGCAGTTACGCTTCATATTTGGCAAACCTGAATTGCATGATGAACAACCAGAACCAGGTTAAAAGAAAGTACAAGGATAAAATCCTGGGCAACATTGAACTGGAACGCTGCTTCGAGTACTCTGTGCCACCGAGTTATTTACTCCTGCGCTGGTTGATTGAACATCCAGACATACTCACATGGCCAAAACATGGTCAAAGGGAAAGAAAGTACTGTCTATCAACTCAACTAAATCGCGAAAATCTCTTTGGAAAGCATGGCCGGACGAAACAGAGTGTGGCAAAACAAAACGCCATATATCTCCTGGATTCAAAAGGAGTGCAGGGTTCCAAAAGAAAATGGTGGGCTTTCGAAGGTTTCACAGAAGTTGATTGCTTACTTGAAACCGAGGATTTCCTGTTAGGAATCGAAGGGAAACGAACAGAACAGGTATCTTCTGCAACCGAATGGTATTCCAAGAGAAACCAGATTATCAGGAATCTGGAAGTACTAAAAGAGAAAGCTGGCAGTAAGGACTATGCATTGCTTTTGATGTGCGAAGATGGATATGACCCAATCTCTGATCATGATTTTTCAATTGGACTGCCCCATTATACATCTGAACAAATTGTCGAGATTAAGAAGCATTATTTAGGGGCTGTATCCTGGCAGCAAGCTTGCGATGCAGTTGGAATGGACCCAGATAGATTACCAGACACTGTTAGGAATTTAGTATGATTAACCATAGAATGTAATGAGTAAGACCGTTGCACATGAAAATGGACAAAAAGTATGTGTAAATAATTCTTGACAAGTTATATACAACTATTTAAATGGCTCCATTAATACACAGGAGCCCACCATGGAAAAGCAGACCATAACTTTCGCCGATCAAGAGATTGCCAATCGCCTGGCCAACCGCAGACACTTCCTCAAGGACGTCGAGCTGTTACTGGATTGGAAGCGGATTAACAAGATCCTAAGCAAGGTAGAGATCAGGAAAACTTCAGTTGCCGGTAGGGATGCATTTTCCGCGGAAGTGATGTTCAGGATCATGCTGATCCAATCCTGGTACAAGTTATCAGATTACCAGATGGAAGAGCAGCTTTTCTACAACAACATGTTCCTGTGGTTCTGTCATTTGAGTCTTGAAAACCCTGTACCGGACCATTCAACGATCTGCCGTTGGCGAACCAGATTTTCTGAGAAAGGCGTTCAAGCCAAGCTGTTACAAGAGATCAATCATCAGCTGAGCAAGCATAACATCAAGATCAACGAGGGTGTTATCGTGGATGCGACCATAGTTGAATCCCATGCCCGGCCCCGCAAGAAAGAGATCATCGAAACCGAACCGGTGGGAGATGATGAGATTCCCGGCCAGATCGTGTTTCAGACTACCGAATTGACCACGGAAGAATCCAAGGATCCCGATGCCAGGTGGATCAAGAAAGGCAAACGGAGCACCTATGGTTTCAAGGGGCATACAGTAGTGGACGTGAATCATGGTTTGGTGCAGGTTATAAAGGTTACCCCGGCCAATGTCTTTGACGGGCAGATGCTGAAGCCTCTGCTGGATTCGGTGGACCTGCCTGAAAACATTGAAGTTCTTGCCGACAAGGGATATTGCAGCCAGGAGAATGAGGATAAGCTGAAAGACAAACAGCTGGTATCCGGGATTATGCGAAAGAAGAAGAAAAATCAGGAGATGGCGCCAGAGTCAAGAGCCTTCAATCATGCCATTTCATCGAAGAGATATCGGGTCGAGCAGAGCTTTGGCAGTTTGAAGAAGCACTTTGGTTGGAGCAGATCAATCTACATAGGGCTGCAAAAGACGGCGGATTATCTGATCATGGGAGCAATTGCCTTCAATCTGAAGCGTAGCCTGAAGATTTTGCGGGCCTGATATAGGAGAGGTCTGCCCAGATTTTGGGAAAAACACCAAAAAGCCCCTCAGAGAGGGCGTTTAGAGAGGCAAAAGGCACGATTTAGACCAAAATTGACCATTTTCCCGTGAAATCACGATACAAACTCGTCTGCTCCAGTGCTGAAAATCAAAAAGCGGATTGTTCAACGGTCTTTGAGTATATATCAGAAAAGGAGTTACTAACTATGGACAAATTCAAACAAGTGGCAGCGTTTATACTGAAGTTGAGTCCCAGATATTGGTGAAATGATGAAAGGATGGCTATTTATCGCTATCTTCGCACCAATTGGCGCAGTACTGCTCTACTTTGGCAAGAAACTAAATGAACCCTTTGCATGGGCAAGAAAAGTCAAAAAGATGGAACGAAAGCGGAGAAAAGCTGATGAAAGAACGGCAGCATTAAAACGCACTCGACTCCCTTGAAAGAAGGTTTGCCTATGACTGTCACGTAAAGGAGGTCAATTGGACTACCCACTAGGGCACACCAACGGTCACATTATCGTGACTGTCGACGAAGACAACTGGCTGATCGATACAGGCTCCCCTGCCAGTTTTGGCAGTCGTGCTCTCAAACTTGACGGCAAGACATTTAATCTCCCAGCAGGGCTAATGGGCATCAGCGTCGGATTCCTTGCCGAAAATACGGGTATCCCCCTGGGCGGGTTGATCGGAACCGACATCCTGAACCTGTTTGATGTGGTTTTCGATGTTCCCAAAGGCCTGATCAGTTTCCATAAAGATGCCGAACTCCCAACAGGTGATGATATCCCCCTGATACTCTGCATGGGCGTTCCAGTGCTGGAAGCGCAAATCAACGGGGAAATCCTGACCTGTTTTTTCGACACGGGAGCTCAGATTTCCTATGCCCCTTCCAGGATCCTGAGACCGGAAGACGCTATCGGCCCCTTCCAGGATTTCTACCCCACCCTGGGGACCTTTGAAACGGCCTTGCACTTTGCAGATCTGGTGATGGGAAGCGGTTCTTTCCGGGTCCGCTGTGGAGTGATGCCGGATTTCCTGGCCGCGTTGATGAGCTTTGCCGGAGCTGAGGGCATTATCGGCAATGAGCTAATGCTGGACCAGAGGGTCTGCTACTGCCCCGGAAAGGGCAAGCTGATAATGGGATAGGTACTTAAAAACCTTGAGAGACGGCGTGGCTGGCAGGTTTAGGCACCGTTAACGGAGTATTGACTGATTCTCGGTTCCGACAAACAACTGCATTAAATCATGCGAATGTCTTTGGCAATGTCTGACATTGCCAATCTGCGTCCCGGCGGTTCGCTGTGTTAGTTTGGAGATGGAGGGGCAGGGTCTTTTTTTGCTTGACTGATATATGGGGTTTCGTTATTGTGTGTTCAGTTTCCGTGGCGGTGATTTTCTCTTTGCTCCGCTTTATAAATGTGCTAAGGTGACGACGCTCTTTTCGAGGCCGGCACTTAGCCGGCTTTAATTGTATCTGAGCCGGGCAAGTCAGCTCCATGGATTCCAGATTAACCCAAGGAGATTTGCCATGGACACAAGGAAAAGATGGCATCACGACGACGGGCGCTACGGCCCGTTCGACCTTCCGTCCTGCCCCATCCAGGGTTTAGACCGTATACCGGCCAAAGAGCTGCCGGAAGCGGTCAGCACGGTGTTTTTCGGAGGGGGATGGTTTCCCCTGGCGCATTATGTGGTTTGGAAGGGATACCAGGACTGGCATTATGTGTTCGTTTCGCCCTTTTACATCTCGTTGCGGCCCGTCAGCATCGGGCAGTGGAAGGAGGTCATGGGCGATTACAAAAAGACCCGCGAATGGGAACGCAGCGGCGACAGCGATCCCGCGAAGGTGGACTGGGACGAAGCCATTGAATACTGCAACAAGCTGAGTGCCAGAGAGGGCCTGCAGCCCTGCTATTCCACAAGAAAATACACTTGGAAGTATGTCTGCGACTGGAATGCCAATGGCTACCGCCTGCCGTCTGAAGCGGAATTCAACTACGCCACGCCGTTCCACCGATGCCTGATCCGCCAGCCGCCCAGCACCATTCCCAGCGAGGATGACGCCAGCAAGTACGAAAACGCCATATCCGGCACAAGCTACTACAACTTGGTCGGAGCCTACGACTGGACTATGTTCTGGGACTATTTCGATCCCTACTATTTCCGTGAAAGCCCCCAGTACGACCCCACCGGGCCGGAGGTAAAAGACGGCCGCTGCTGGAACAGCAATTACCATTCATGCCGGTACTACCCACTCGGGCCGATCCCCAGCAACAACGCTTTCAAGCTCTACCGGAAGCCAGGCAACAAAGTCCAGTTCTACACTGCCAGGTCGTGGATCGTCAAACAGGGCGTTTGTAAATACAATCAGGCGCACTTGATCCCACAGTGGGACAGAGAACTACCAACGAATCAGGAGACCGTTATGGCACAGAAAACATATCAGGCGATACAGGTTCCGGCCGGGCCTGTGATCTCAGCTGACTTTGTCCCACCTCGGCATGACAGTGAGCCGAAACCGCTCCCTCGTAAGCTCCTCAGGAAGAAAACGGTGACCAAGCAGGGGATCAGGCAAGCCCTGGCCGCCGCGGGATCCCTTCCCGAACTGAAGGAAACCGTCCTGGCGCTGGATCGGATGTGGGGCGAGCCAATTTCATTCGGCTATAAAGGGTTCACAGCACGCAAATACGGAGGCCGCCGTCCCGGTTACTGGCAGCATGCCTACACCGCCAAGGCGGTGGAGATCGGCATGTTCATGGAGCACCGGAGCATCCCTGCGCCCGAGTTCATTTCGTGGGACGAGGGCTCCGTCCTTGTGCGGGGCGCCCGGGCCTTGCTGCTGCTGACCAGGGAGGAGTTTGGGGAATGCTTTTCCGCGATCATCTGCCCCTTCTGCGGACAGAGGTTCATCGCTGAATACGAGTGCGAACACGCCTTGGCGGTCAATGACCGCGTGGTGGAATTCTGGTTTTACCAAAACGCGAAGGACGTCTATACCGACTGGATCATTGAGAGTGGAATGTGGCCGGACTTCGAGGAGCACGGGCCCCTGGCCCTGCCCGGCTCGAGGATCGCCGGCTGCAGGATGCAGGGTCCGGCCTACAGGCGCTGGGGCTCAACCCGTTGCCGGGTGCTGTTCGGGCCCGACGAACTGCTGCAACTGCTGCGGGAAAGGAATAAAAGACAATGGGACAGCGACCACAGATCTAACAAAGATATGAACGCCAGTAGCAACCGATTTTACCAAGAATCGAGCAGCATCATATAACAACCACAAACAAATCTGGAGCTAAACAAAATGGGAAGAAAACAATGACCAGGCGTCCAGGGATGCCAAAGAAACCTGAGTTGTTTGAGGACCTGATCGCCAGATACGCGAGTTCACCAGCCCCGGGAGCGGTATAGACTACATCCACATTAGTTGCTGCATCATTATGGGGTGTGTGCATTGGCCTCAAACACTACCAATGCCCACCCCCGAGTCAGATTTTCAGCTACTCATCTGCATCCTCAGCACCGCTATTTCTCATCCTCTCGAGATATGTAATCACCGTCTCCCGGTTTAGCTCCCATAATGCTGTGTCTCTGAAACGACAGAAGCACTCATCGAAGATGGCGTCAAGATCGACTTCGGACTCATGGCCCAGGTGTTTGATCTCCTTCGCCAGGGGCCCGACTCTGCGCTGATACTCAAGGTTGTCGATTGAGCCTGCCTTCAGCTCTTCTCTCAGATCCAGATACTTCTGCAGAGACTCGTTGATGCGCTGTTGAAGTTCAACCGCCTCGGCGCTGAAGTGTTTGGCATAGATTCTCTTGAACCTGTAATCCGCCAAAGCTGCCAGCAGCCTTTCCCGATGAGCCTCTGCATACAAACAAAAGCTGTATAGGTCACAAAGGATAGCCGCGGCTCTTTGATCGCCCTCTTTACCCTCGTAGTTGTGGAATTGCAAACCAAGTAGCGGGATCGACCCGGAGCTCTCTGAAATCCCGCTATAAGGGTCCGTAATCTCGACTCCGATACTTCGTTTATGCCGCTGGATTATTGTGCCTGTCACAATCACATCATCAACATAGATCTGGATGGTATCTCCATCAACGGTGAGGTTTGAATAGCCGTTATTCTCTTTCATGTTTCCTCCTTCTGTAAGTATGTTTGGGATCAGCAAGCAAAGCCCAGGGGCTGTTTGCGTTGTTCAAAACTGCTGCCGCTTTCCAATCTGGCATATCTGTAGAGGTCATCCAGGGTCAGTCTGGCCCCTTTTCCCCGCATAAATGCCTCATGGCAGGCGTTCTGCACCACCAGGCTGATCTGCCCTCCCGTGAAATGGAAATCCTTCGCCAAACCTTCCAAGGGGATAAATCCTGCTCCCGGAATGCTGTCAGGCAGATGAAGCTGCCAGAGGGCCATTCTGGCTTCCCGGTCCGGTATCCTGATCTCCAGCTTGTAGTGGAAACGCCGGGACATAGCGATGTCCATCTCCGCGCAGAGATTGGTGGTCACGATAATGATCCCCGGGAAGCTTTCCATCTCTTCCAGAAAAATGCTCTGGATGGTGTTTTCCGCATGATCCACCGATCTCACTGCCGATTCCATCCTCTGGTGGATCAGTTGGTCTCCTTCATTCAACAGAAATACCGGAGAGATCTGCTTTGCCAGCGCTCTCATTTCCTGAAACAGCTCCCGGGCCTGCTTTTCCGTCTGCCCGTAAAACATACCCCGGATGGAACCGGCGTTGATCTGGATCAGGTAACGCTTCAGCTCATTGGCAAGCACACCCGCGATAAAGGTCTTACCCGTACCCGGCACACCATGCAGCAGGATGTTGCAGCCATGCTGGATGGCAGTATCATTGGATAGGGAGGCACCGACCAGGCCCCAGGTCGCAAAGCTTTCCTGGCGGGGATTCTTCAGTCTGTTGATCACCGAAACGAGGATGCTCTTCGTCTGGCTGTCCACAATCAACTGGTCCAGGGTCTGAGCGGGACTTATGCGGCTCAGATAGGAAGATCTGTCCAGAAGCTGGTCTGCTATGCCGGACTGGGTGCCGGCAACCTGTGTCCCGGCATGCAGATTGTTTATGGCTGTATCACTCAGTTCCATTTGATAGCTTGAACAGCCGGGTATTCTGGGGTTGAGCAAACCTTTCTGGGCAAGGACATTGTGCCTGCCAAGCAGGGCTATATACTTCAGGCGTTCCTGGCAGTTCTTTGCCAGAAGTGAAGCTATGGCTTCCGGAGCAGGCTCGGTATCCCGATACCGGTTGTGGTAATGTATCAGCAGCAGGCATTTCAACCAGAAGCGGCTGAGTCTGTATTTAGCTTTGAACGACCTCCAGGCGGGACAATTTGCCTCATCAAGCTTGCCGATAACTGCATCCAGGGCTGTGTTCACGCTTCTGCCAAAGCAGACTCCGGCTTCTGCCATGCTGTTGTCATTCAATTCGGGATAGTGGAGATAAAACCCGTCGATCATCTTCAATAAGGCATCAACGGCATCCCCTGACTTCGCTTTGCTAAAGATCCTGCCGGCATGCCGTAGCGGGTCTTTGCCCAGGATCAGATTCCACAGCAAACCGTTGAGGCGCAGATAGGTGCTGTACAGCGACCGCGGGTCATAATGGAAATCATGATCCCGCAGACACGGTGCGGTGAGTATCTCGCGGTCGATCAGGTTCACCACGATGCCCAGGCGTCCTTCCGGCCCTCCCTTTTGATTGGGCAGCATCTCACAGATATCTTTCATGTTGAAGTCCAGGTCTCCATGCTGGACAGCCTTATGGAAGATCTCCGCGATCATCAGAAACTCATCCTGATCAAACTGATAAGCCTCCAACAGGGGGTTCCTCGATATCAACTTCTCAATGCGGGTAATGCCGGCTCTCAACTCTCCGGCTGTTGACGTATTTTCATCAGCGGTTACCTTCCGGCCCTCTGTGGCTTCATCCTCTTCATCCATATCTGGAGCCCACTCGCTCTCGGTATCCCGGGGCTTTAACACGTGTATCCTCTCAAGCTCTCTTCCCAAAACACTCATTTTAACACCTCCATTATTTTCCTCTATATCTATTATAACCTCTGGAGGCGGATTTTATCAGATTATTTTGGAGGCTTGCAGAAAGCCTGTCATCAAGTGCCAAACCTGATCTTGGAAAGAGTGAGTAGAGTTGTATTACGATTGCCTGTTTGTGGATTTAATTACGTAATTTGCATTTATCGTTGTCAATTTGCACTTAGACCGTCTCATGATCGGTCTTTACGTGGTAAGATTTCGCTTGACAGACAAGCTATCCCGATTATCTAATATCTGTCATTATCACTTAGGGGAGTAGAAGTGGCTTATAGCGTAGTCTTGATGCTAAAAGGTTCAAAGCCTGATTTTATAACCTTGATGAAGTTACCAGTTACAACCATGATAATTCTTACATCCAATGGGAGCACCTTATGATCCTGATCACAATCCCCGGCATCTTCTTCCTGCTGGCCCTGCTCTGTTCTACTGCAAACGGCAAGGACGCACCGTCTCATCCAAGTGATGACCACCCCCACCCGGAGGACTCTAAAGATCTTCAGGGAGATCCTGAGCTTCAATACGCTGCCGGGATGAAGTATCTGACCGGAGACGGCGTCCCGCGGGATGAGCAGTTGGCGGCGGTCTGGCTGAGCAAAGCCGTCCTGGGTGGCCTGAGAGCGGCCTTAGATGCCATGGCATCCAGTGAACTGCTGCCCCTGATCGACTGGCAAAGCGCCATTGGGGAGTTAAGAGACCCGGAACTGATGTATCTGCTGGGCAGACACTTCCAGAGTGGGATCAGCCTGGCTATCAACCATGACCTGGCCTGCTACTGCTACAAACGGGCTGCGGATCTTGGCCATAGAGAAGCAGCTTTTGAGCTTGCCGAATGTCTCTGGTTCGGGGAGGGATGCGAACGTGAGGAAGAAGCGGCTTTCAAGTGGCTCGCTAAGGCTGCCGATAAAGGCAGCGAGAATGCCAGACTGGCATTGGAAGTGATTGGATACAGTGTTTTTGATAACTGGGAAGATCTGGATCAGTGCTCAATCGACTGGCAGCACAGTAACGGAGGAGCTTATCAGGGAACTTTCAACCTGAAAAAGCATTACGAACATACCAGAACAAGAGCCGTAGCCGGTGAACCGGCAGCCATGACTGAGCTTGCCTGGCTCAGTAAGTATGGGTATGGGGTTCAGGCAGATCACGCTGAATCAGACAAATGGTACGAACTGGCCACAGATCACGGAGATCCGCGTGGGACTTTCATTTGGGTCACTCAAGCCGGGAGTCAGCATCCCCTCAGGCAGGACTTCTTCAACCAGGCAGTTAAGCAGTTGGAAGAGAGGATAGCTGCCGGGGATCTTCAAGCCATTTATGAACTTGCCAGGGGATATGAGATCTGCCAGGGATGTGTTAACCTTCAGAATCTGATTGGGAAAGAGGACATCCGCTCGCTGTATCTCAAAGCGGCGGAAGCCGGAAACGCTCATGCTCAGTATAAGATCGGAAGTATGGCTTCGTATGATAACCCATTTGATCAAAAACCCGCGTACAAATGGCTGCTCAAAGCCGCCACCCAGGGACACAGAGAAGCCCAATTCATGTTAGCCGACCATCATGATACCCTTGGACTTAGCCATGAAGATGCGAATACGCACAGTGCCGGGGCCGCGATGCACGGTCACATGATTGCCCAGTCATACCTGGCTATCCGGAGTGACAATGCAGAGCAGCGCCGCAAGTGGTTTATGGCGGGCGCTTACATGAACTTCTACTGGGGCAATGAAGACGATTTTAGTAGATTTGACTTTGATGATGACCTGGAGAAGTTCAAGTGGATGCGCAGATTAGCCCGAAACGTCCATGTTGGCGCCGCGGCTTTCATCCACAGGCATGAGCTGTCAGCTAAAGCTTCCCGTCTGCTCAGATCGGCCAAAGCAGGCAATCTTGCTTCCCAATACAACCTGGGCCTCTGTTATGAATTCGGCTGGGGGCTGGAACCCGATTACATAGAAGCGTTCAAATGGCTCCGGGAAGCGGCCCTCAAGGGAGAATCACGCGCCCAACTTGAGCTTGGACACCTGTTTTTCCTTGGCATTGGCATAGATCGGGATGCCAATCAGGCTGAGTATTGGTGGATCAAGGCCGCTGAACAAGGTGATCCGCAGGGCATTTTAGCGTTGAAATCAATGAAAGCCTATCATCAGAGGATGGTCCTGTCTGAAGAAGAGCTGATCCATCTGCCTTTTGCTAAAGAGCTCGAGCAAATCTTTGCCATAGAGGTGATTCAAAGCCACGCGGAAAGGGGTGACGCCAGAGCGCAGTATTACTACGGCAAGTTCAAACACGATTCCGTAGAAATCTGGGAAGAATACGGATCCCCCATGATATTTGAATACTGGGGCAAGTTTCACAACGATCAGCTTGAACATACCTGGTTTGAAGCGATAAGTTGGTTAAGGCTGGCCTCTTATCAGGGCTTCACCAATGCCAGGCTGCTTCTGGCAAAGATTTACTCTCATTGTTCCGATATTCACACGGACAGGAGTATCGCCGAAAAAGTGCTTTGCCTGTTTGACGGGCATGAGACCCCAGTTGATTGTGCCATAATCGGAGAAGCCTTGATGGATGAATATTATTGGAATCCGAAGATTTACGGGGCTCCCCGCAATGACTGCGAAGTATGGATCGAGGACGACAAAGATGCGTACTTCCTGCCCCGCTTCATGAAAGGCATCACCAAGAATCTCCCACTGGCAGTGAAGTATCTGCGCCAGGCCACGCAAGCAGGTTATCCTGCCAGCATGTGTGCTCTGGGGCGCTGCTATCTGGATGGGGAAGGGATCGGCAAGGACGTCCAAGAAGCCGTTTCCTGGCTGAAAAAGGCCGCTGATGAGGACCATGAGGGCGCGCAATATACTTTAGAGTCAATGTCATAATCTTTCGGATTCCACTCCGGTCGATGCCCGTTTTCCGGCTATCTCTGATGGAGCCGAAAATGTCCTCGTTTGCGTGGGATGCATTCGATCAAGTCAATCAGGAAGGCTGGGTGCTTTGTCGAATCGGAACGCGGCATTACGCGGACCTCATAGCAACTTCATGTAGCATCGGAATCCGTTCCTGTTAATATTGACCTTTCCTCGAAGCGGTCAGGAGTTTTGTCACACTGGACCACAGAGTTCGAGCATATGCCATTAAAAGCGAATTCTAACGGAAAACTGGTATATCTGGGATGCATGTAACGTTTGTGTGGAAATTTGTCAACACCCCCCAGTCAAAAACCCAAACTTTTTTTTCCCAAATTCACTTTTTTGTGTTATAGTGCTGAAGTTAGTAGTGTGAAATATGATTAATCAACCCATGAATGCCAATAAGGAGTGCTCGATGACAAAGATCAAGTTACAGCCCGCCAATATTTTGCAAGCAATCTGTGCTTGCATGGAAGAAAAAAGGAGCACCAGAAGGGGTTCCCGACGCTCCTCCCTGGATGGGATCGAATGTCTGGATGATATGGAGATGTATGATTTTGTGGAGGACCTGGATCACAGCCTTCCTTCCCGGCATCGTAAAGCGCGTTCCACCAGGGTCAAACCCGCGCCTTCCAATGCCAAACTGGCAGCCAGTCTCAGCCAGCTTCGCCGGCACCCCAGCCTCCTGCCCTACAGCTTGACCGATGATGAGGTGCTTGCAGTTGCCTACCTGTGGAATTGCGCCGTGCATGGAAGCTCCAGATGCCAGTCCTGGGATGACCTGATCTCCTGGACCAGCCTGGAAAAAGAGGACCTGACGGGGTCTCTGCAGTTTATCGCGGGACTGCTGGATAAGGAAGTGCTCTATAACGAGGACGGCTACGACGCCCATCACAGCTGCAATCTGCTTACTCTGATCGAGGGCGAGTTCCGGCTGCACAGCCGTTTTAACTATGCTCTGCTCAATAGTGATCCCTCCGCCAAAATTGCCGCTCTGCTTGACAAAGGCTGGACGAGCAAACGGGATATGGACCGCGATCTGGTCTATGCCCGTCAGATGCTCCTTCAGCACTACCCGGAGCTCAAATCCGACCGGGGCCGATGTCCGCATACCGACCTGCGGATGTATCGGGACCTGCTCTCTCCCCTGAAAGCCAAGCTGGAAAACACGTCACAGGACCTGCCTCTGATCGGCTGTTTGAAAGAAACTGCAGCCGACGAAGCGGAACTTGGTATGATTGTCTGGTTCTATCTCGACAGTCTGCTGCACCGCCGCACTTCCTGGAACATGCTGGTGAACCTGATCTCTGCCGATCAGGCTTCCCGGGCCCGTCTGACCAACCGGCTGGAGCTGGAACCGATCCTGGCCAGACTGGGACTGGAGATCAAAAAGGGCCGCGGGTTTATGGAAGATGACAGCTATCTGGAACCCACAGCGGCGCTGACCGACAGACTCAAGCTGAAGCCCGATTCCGAAGCGGAAATGAGCCTGGATGACGACGATGAAGAGAGCCTGGCCTCCTTTCTCACCGAGGTAAATGCCCGGCAGAGCATCGAAGACCTGATCCTGCCCAAGGCCAATAAAGACCTCATCGAGGCCTCGATCAAGCGCTTCGCGGATACCGGCGATACCGATCTGAGCGCCTGGGGAATCGCTCTGCCGATGACCCGGAACGCCGCTTCCAAGACCAAAGGCACTTCCATATTTCTGTATGGAAGTCCCGGGACGGGCAAGACCTTCACCGCCGGAGCTATCGCCAACGCGCTGGGCAAACAGCTCTTCAGCATCGATGCCAGCAAACTGCGCAACAAATACTATGGGTCCTCCCAAAGGATCCTGCGCGAGGCCTTCCGCGTGATGCGCGAAATGGTGGAATCCAACCCCAATCCGCCCGTGTTTTTGCTCAACGAGGCTGATCAGATCATTCACAGGAGGTCCAGTGTGGACGGGAACTGTTCCGAGGTGGAAAACTCCCTGCAAAACATCTTCCTGGAAGAAATGGAGACCTTTCCCGGGATTCTGGTGCTCACCACCAACCTCGTTGAGAACATCGATGAAGCCTATTTTCGCCGCTTCGATATCAAGATCGAGCTGCAGAGGCCGGATTACGAGTGCCGTCTCCGCATCTGGAAGATGCACCTGCCGGCCACCATCCCCGGTGCCGAAGACATCGATTGCGAATATCTGGCCCGCACTTATACTCTCAGCGGTGGCCAGATCTGGACAATCGTGCTGAATGCCTGCAACGAGGCCATCACCCGCAGCGGCGATCGCAAGCGCCTCAGCATGGATGACCTGGTCCGCTACGCCAATCTTGAGGACCCCTGGTCCCGTCGGGAAGAAGCCCGGCCCAGAATAGGTTTCTGCGCCTAAGCCGTGCTGGTGATGTTGTGCTAGAAGTAACACTGACTTTAGTCGGTAGTTGCACTGACTTCAGTCGGTGCGTGCTAAAGCCATATTTGCTTTCATGGCTATCGATTAAGGTCATCTAACCTATCGTGCATGGTACCGGCTAAAGCCGGCACAACTACCAGCTGAAGAGCTTGTGCGAAAATGACCGACTTGGAGTTCAAAGCGCCGGGATAAGTCTCATGTTTATCTCTATGTCTAATGGCGCTTTGGACTTCAAGCAGCACGCGCAGGAGCAATCTCCCCTTCGGTATGCTGGTTGAAGTCCAAACAGCCAGCAAACTCGTTGTCATTTAACGCTTTTTCCTGGCTGCTTGAACTCCAACTGAGCGCTGCTGATTCTCCGCTCTGGGCTTTTTCGCACAAGCTCTGAAGCCAGTGATACAGATATCACGATCTTTCACAGGATCTGAACCCGGCCGTCTCTTCCCAACGGGGAGAGACGGCCACCACAAAAAGGAGATACTATGATCTACGCGGCTATGACCGATACCGGAAAGCTCAGAAAATCCAATCAGGATAGCTTTGCCCATCCAGGCGCTCCGGGATTTGAGCTCACAGCAGAGCAACTGGAGCGCTTTGGCCAGCTCTATATCGTCTGCGACGGAGTGGGAGGCCATGCCGCCGGCGACGTAGCCAGCCGGCTTACCAGCTCCCACTTGATGACCAAATGGTATTCCGAAGCCCACCTGGAGCTGTCTGACAGAGAGCGCCTGTGCACCTTCATCAATGAGGCCAATGACGAGATTTTTTCGCATGTCCTGGCCCATCCTCAGCACAGAGGCATGGCTACCACCCTGGTTGCCCTGCTGCTAAAAGGCAGCCATGCCCTGATCGCCAATCTGGGAGACAGCCGTATGTATCTGTTGCGGGGATCTTCGCTCCGTCAGATCACCGTGGACCACTCCCTGGTACAGGAGATGTATGAGCAGGGCGAAATCCCCAGCTCCGAACTGCGCCGCCATCCCTATAAACACATCATCAGCAATGCTCTGGGCTTTGAAGCCGATCCCAGGATTGACCTCTTTGAGCTGGAACTGCAGAGCGGCGACCTTTGCCTGCTCTGCACCGACGGGCTCACAGATATGCTGGGTGATATCTCCATCGCCAGAATCCTGAGGTCCGAGAGCAGCGTTGAAGATAAAACAACCGCCCTTGTCAGAAAGGCTCTGGACAAGGGCGGGTTTGATAATGTGACCGTCATTATATTAGTGCTTGCAAACTACCATTCTACACAGTAAGTGTTGATTTGTGACAGACACTGAAATACTAAAGCCTCTGTATGCTCTAAGTAGGATTCATTTTTCTTATGTAAACTTTGAACAGACTCGTTATATTAAGCGTAGAAACCTTAGATGTAGGTCTTGTCCAACATTGTGAACATGTTGAATAGAATAGGAAAGAGTAGGGTGGTCTTGAATGATTAGTTGTGCCTGCAGGTTATTCACCAACCTCTCATAAGATTGCCTAAAGGTCGCATTATAGTCATTATTCACAATATTGAATTGGACGACTGGACCAGCAAAAAGCCCATTATAGACTTGAGCATCTGCAACATTGTAAATACTATTCTCCATATCTCCATTCCATACAAGTATTAAGCCAATCTGGCAGTTGGCTGGGTCATATAAATGCCTATAAATGTGCAATTTAATAAGATCCTTCATGCATCGCCCAAATCTCTGTGAGTATTTACCTCTATTCCACTTGAATTTGAATTCGGCAACAAAAACTGGATTATTGTT
>Ga0208458_1002060_pt1 | contig 15385 bp, 20 predicted proteins | sample AD_UKC085_MetaG_FD_184432 | JGI IMG/M metagenome (GOLD analysis project Ga0208458, IMG submission 184432) | Active sludge microbial communities of municipal wastewater-treating anaerobic digesters from USA - AD_UKC085_MetaG (SPAdes) (version 2) | ecosystem: Engineered > Bioreactor > Anaerobic >... | reverse complement strand
AATAATCTGAGGCCAGAAGGAAGCCAGCGAAAAAGTTTGCAATGATCCCCGCCTGCTCCAGAGTGCTAGAATCCAAGCCTGATACAGCTAATTGAATATCAATTAATGGCATTTTTTCACTTTGGCTCTCCAGGTGGACTTTTCCTATTTAAAGTCGTTGACGGTGGCTTTTGAGATATCTGAAAAATCCTGTGAACTCATTTTTGGCAACTTCTATTTCAAGGTCATTTCGCAGGCTTCGCACCTCAGACATGACCGTGGCAGGTCCCGGGCAGGCGGGAGCAGAGCGGCGCCATGCAGCGGTTATCTCTCAAGACATATTACAGGCCACATTGATCGATGCATATAATGCTGTCTTATCATATGGACTTTTCAGAGGGATTGAATTTGAGAAAACTGGAATTCCCCGAACCGTTTGAGCATGATCATCCTCCTGTTCAAGAGCTGAGCGATATAGATCCTGGACCATCCACTCAAGGAGAGAAGTTTGCCGATTGGGTTTACAAAAACTTGGGATCATGGCGATTCATACTCGCACAATCGATCCTTGTGGCAGTCTGGGTGCTGCTCAATGCAACTGCCTACATGAAAGCCTGGGATCCCTATCCGTTCATCTTCATGAACCTGATCTTCTCATTGCAGTCTGCCTACACTGCGTCTTTAATCCTGATGAGCCAAAATCGCCAGGATCGCCTAAAAGCTCACAATGATTATCTGATGAATCTTCGCGCAGAGGAAGAGTCCAAGGCAGTCCTTGACAATTTTGCCGCTCAGAATAGAGCACTGGAGGAGATGTATCGCGAGCTCCTTGCCTTGAAGAGCAAAATGGAAAAGGCAGAATAGTATTGCCAGAAGGGAATCTCAAGTGGCCTGCCAACTCCTGGATCTTTGAGGGCCGGATTGAGTTTCGATAGAAAATCCTCTCCTCGCAGCTTGCCTGGCTGGATCTGGTGGTCAATTATGTGGTTTGAATTGGAGAAAGTAAACCGGGGGAGATGGCTGATATCCCCCGGGTTTTTAGGTGTGTTTTCGTGGAAGAGGCACGGAGACAAAAGGGCGTGCTACCAGGATATTACCCTGTAGACCCAGTTGCTTAGAAGCGTCCAGATCTTGACAAAACCAGATCCCTTCTCCAGCTTATTCTTATCCTTTGCAGAATATCTTTCCCTATCATTCATCCAAGAGTCCATGTGAGGTTTTCACATCTCTTTTGAATATAACAATATCGGTGCGCATGATGAAAGGGCCTGTTTAGCAATAAATAAATAGTAGTGCAAAGGAATCCGTTTTCCGATATGGATATAAAAAGCTAATGCCAGATAAAGGTAATATAGCATAAGCACGAAGATGTTGGCAGAAGCATTGAACCGTGGCGAGCAGCAATTTAGCAGGAATATCGCAGAGGATGAAATGAAGTCTCCGGAAAGGATCACCATAGCACTGGACGAAGAGACAGCTGGCCTGTTCAAGAAGATGAAAGAGGACTCGAACATGTCCCAGAGCGAGCTGATGCGAGAGTCTCTGAAGTTCTTTGGCAAACATAAGTTGCTCTTTGAATATGCGGAGGACAACAAGGTCTACACCCATGCAGAGATGCTCGCTGCCGGGGAGCATGTCATACTTGATATCGACCACTGGATAATGTTTCTGAGCTTCATCGAGACGCATCCGGAGAAAGAGAAGTTCTGGAGCCTGCATAAAGAGGTCAGCCGGGCCCATGCCGAGCAGTTCAAGCACAAGCTCTTCAATGCCGAGACCATCCTCCGCCGGCTGGAGATCTGCAACCTCTTTACCATGAATAAGACCGGTAAGAACGAGTTCACCCTCATCTTCGGATCGGATGCCCCCAAGAAGTTCGTCCTTAAGGAATTAGAGGAGATCTTCGATGGCATGGGCTTCATGGTGGAGATCAAAGAGGACTTCTCCAAGCTCAGGATTAAAGTAATTCATGATCTATAAGAAAAATTAATCCCCTAGAAGGATCATACCCCCGAAAAGATGAATGACGTTTCCCCTTCCATGGATCTCATCTCCCTGGCAGAGGACTTCATCGCCAAAAAGCAGGAAGAGATAAGCCTGCAGCTGGCGGGAAAATACCTGCTATCCTCAGACGAGGTATCGGAGATCGTATCCAAATTTTTGGAGGATTCTTATGGGCCGGCCATGGCTCTGGCAGGGGAAATTGCAGGGAGAGAGGGGCTGGTGCTGCTATTTATCGGCAGGAAGGACTGCGCCATCTGCCAGCGCTGCTATCCGGTCCTGGAGAGATTCATCATTGAGCACAGGGAAATAGAGCCGGTGATCCTCGACTACTCCCAGACTGAGGGACTGATCTATCACCTGATCCATAGAGAAGAGGGGGGAATGCTGCCTTTAATTGCTTTCATCTATAAAGGGAAGATAATGATGAAGACCTGTGGCGAATGCGCTGCAGAGCATGTTTATGAGAAATGCTATCGCGACATAAGAGACGATTGCAGCCAAAATTTATATGTCCACTGAGATCGCACCGGAGAGCCGAGGAAGAATATGACTATAATTGTGCTCAACTTCAAGACCTACCGTGAGTCAACAGGCTCGGAGGCTCTGCGCCTGGCCGAGATCTGCGAGGATATCGCCAGGGACTATTCTGTGCAGATGATAGTGGCACCCCAGACGGCAGACATCCATGCTATATCTCAGAAGGTCAAAATTCCGGTCTACGCCCAGCATGTGGATGGCGTTGGCTATGGCGGCTTTACCGGACACGTGACTGCCGCTTCTCTGAAAGCAGCAGGTGCGAGAGGTTCACTCATAAACCACTCGGAGAGAAGGATCAAGCTGGCCGATTTGGAGGCCTCCCTCTCCGCCTGCCGGGATTTTGCCCTCGCGAGCATCATCTGCACCAACAATGTGGCCACCACCAGGGCTGCGGCAGCTCTTGAACCTGATTATGTGGCAGTGGAGCCTCCTGAATTGATAGGAAGCGGAATTCCGGTATCCAAGGCCAATCCCAGCGTGGTTAGTGATTCGGTCAGCGCAGTCAAGAAGATCGCCCCTCGTGTGGGGGTCCTCTGCGGCGCGGGGATAACCCACGGCGAGGATCTGAGAAGCGCTCTGGACCTGGGATCGGAGGGCGTCTTGCTGGCATCGGGAATCATTAAAGCCAAGGATCAGCGTCAGGCTTTAGAGGATCTTGTGACTGGGGCAAAATAGATGATGTCGGTGCACGTCAGGATTTCTGGCCGGGTGCAGGGTGTTTATTATCGCGCCTATACCCGTGACCGAGCCAAATCCCTGGGAATCAATGGATGGGTGCGAAATATTCCCGGGGGCGGAGTGGAGGCGGTGCTGGAGGGAGAGAGACGACAGGTGGGGGAGCTGCTCCGAGCCATGAAGTCCGGGCCTTCCGGTTCTGTGGTCCTGGGTATGGAGCTCTCGGAGATCGAGGCCAAAGGCTATAATGACTTTGAAATAAAATATTAAAATGGATGTGATTTATTGCTTACAGTCAACAGATACAAGTGCTGCTACTGTGGTGCCTGCGTCAGCGTATGCCCGACATGTGCCCTGGAGCTGGTGGAGACCTGGCTGGAGATTTCCGCAGAGTGCAAAGAGTGCGGCATCTGCACCAAGATATGTCCGGTGGGAGCGCTAGAGGTCGAGGCATGAAGTGCGATGTGATAGTGGTTGGAGCGGGCCCAGGCGGCTCCATGGCCGCGAAAACGGCAGCAGCAGCCGGCCTGAATGTGGTCATGCTGGAGAAGCGTCAGGAGATCGGCGATCCTGTTCGCTGCGCTGAGGGGGTGGGCAAGAGGGCCTTATGCAAGATGGTCAAGCCAGAGCCGGAGTGGATCGCCTCTGAGGTAAAAGGCGCCAAGATCTACTCTCCAGACGGAAGCAGCATAGTCATGTCCGAGGACCGGAGCGGGAGCGAGGTTGGCTACGTTCTGGAGAGAAAGGTCTTCGACCGGGCTCTGGCTATGCAAGCCGCCCGCGCCGGGGCCCGAGTGCTGGTCAAGACTCGCGCTGCCAGCCTTCTAATGAATGATGGCGTTCCTTTTGGCGTTAATGCCATTCAAGTGGGAGATCCTCTGAAAATCGAAGCCCCGATCATCATCGGTGCGGATGGCGTAGAGTCAAAGGTGGGCCGCTGGGCAGGAATTGACACCACGCTCAACCTCAAGGACATTGAATCCTGCGCCCAGTTTCTGGTCTTGGATCCGGGAATCGATGAGGAATACACCAAGTTCTACTTGGGAAACAGCATTGCTCCTTCAGGGTACGCCTGGTCCTTTCCCAAAGGGGAGAAGCTGGCCAACGTCGGCCTGGGAGTTCTTGGAAGCCGATCCAGGCCCGGCGAAGCCATCCGTCTGCTGCGGGAATTTACAAAAAAGCACTTTCCCAATGGCAAGATAGTGGAGATGGTGGTGGGCGGAGATCCCTGCTCCGGGCCCATCCAGTCGGCCACTGCTGACGGCGTTATGCTGGTCGGAGATGCCGCCCGCCAGACCGATCCACTGACTGGAGGGGGGATTCTCAATGCCATGGAGGCAGGAGTCATCGCCGGAGAGGTAGCAGCAAAAGCAATTGCAGCAGGCAACGTCGCGAGAGAGGGGCTTCGAGAGTATGAGGACCGCTGGCGAGAGGGCATAGGCAGGCACCTGGCTCGCAGCCTGGAGTTCAAGGAGTTCTTCGTAAAGCTGACCGACAAAGATCTCAATATGCTGATCGGTTCCCTGGCAAAGGAGGACATATCCAAATTGGATCTGCCTGGCCTCTTGCGGGTGCTCTTCCGGTTGAATCCCAAGCTTCTCTGGGAGTTGCGCCACCTCGTAACATAGTTGCCGGTCTTCAAAGGATCTGGATTCTGAATATGGCTTTGGCCTATTCCAGGGTGGAGGTGCCATCTGCCTTCTTTGGCAGCCTCTCCAGGTCAAAGCCGATTTTTATCTTCTCTTTATCCGCATCGAGCTTCACCACGCCCATATGGAAGATGTAGCGCATGGTCCGGCGGCCATCGGGGATGCGCAATTTATGCTCCCGGCGGAGGATCATGGCGCTGGCGGACTGCAGTGCCGGGCCGCTCTGCAAAAACAGCAGTCCGGGTAGGTTGAGCCGCTGGTGGCCGGTGGTCGGATATCTCTCATCCATCAGCTCTGCCAGTTCTTCGCGACGGATCTCGACGATTTCATCGCTGCTTTTGACAACGATCTGACTCTCGTCGGCATGCACCTCATCTATATGAGAATGAAGGGCACAGAGCACATAGCTATCCCCCCGGCCCTTATTCTCCTGGGGCAAAAGAGCTTCCAGCTTTTTCATAAAGGGCTTAAGAAGAGGACTGGCACCGGCAAAAAGTGCCCCCGGTAGGTTTTTAACCTCAGTCTTTGTCAGCTCATCCAGATCCCTTTTGTCAATCTCGATGGCTATCATAGAGAACTGAAGGACCTTACGAGATATATCTATATCGGGACGAATAAATTGCGATTATAAAAAAATTTTCAAACTTATACTAGATTATTCTCCCTAAATTAATTATTTAACTCTATTTTGTAGTTGCTTTCGCAAGAATGGCAAAAAAATGGCTTTAATTTTTGAGGAATATCATCCCCTCAAAAAATCATCGTGATTATAAATTCCTAATCAGGCTTATTTTATCCTAAATAACCATCTAAATGCGAATATCAGCTGCATTTTAACTTATTATCTAAAGTATTAGTCTAAATAAGTAAAATTAAAAGACCAAGCCTTTCAAAACAAATTATTTATATCATTAAGTATTAGTGGCCAGAAAAATATGGTGACGATTATGAGAGAGTCGACAGTAAAGATCCTGGATGACAAGGACATGGAATTCGTGGAGACGCTCCGCTCCCTTGGAGTGCCCCGAAACGTAGCAACCCTTATCACATTTCTGGCAAATGTGGATGAGGCCTCCTCAAGGGAGATAGAGATGGGCTCAGACCTCAGGCAGCCAGAGGTGAGCATTGCCATGAGAACCCTGCGCGACAACAACTGGATAGAGGAGAAGGAGATTAAGCGCGAGGGCAAAGGAAGACCGATGAAGGTCTACTCATTGAAAGCGGGCATTGAAGAGGTCATAAAACATTTCGAGGAAGAGAAGCTGCATGAGTCCGCTCAGGCCATGGAGAGCATCCAGAGGCTCAAGCAGCTCATATCAACATAAATTATCCAGGATCAATTATTGCTCGATCGATGGATGAGGCTTTCAGATCTGTTTCTTAACTGATGGAGATGAAAGCACCTCAACCTCTATTTTTGCTGCTATTCCCCGTCCAAGCGAGATCTTAGATCCGTTAAGCTCGATTACCACCGGTCCGCCAAAGGGATGGCAGGTTATTTTGCGCACACGGCTACCTCTTCTTATTCCCATGGATTCAAACCTCCTCTCCCAGCCGTACTCACCGTTCACGGAATGAATCTCCAGGGTCTGATTGCAGGGTGCCCTTGAGAGCTCTATATACCTCATCTCCGATCATCCACCTCGTCGCCATCATCTCCAGAACACGGATAAATCTTGCGCAGCGATCATCCTTTCGCAATCCTTCTCTTCCCAATCAATTGCCTCATAATCGCACATTCACCCCATTCTCCCTCAGATATGTCTTGACATCGATGATGCTGCATTCCTGGAAGTGGAAGATGCTGGCCGCCAGGGCGGCAGAGGCATCGGTCTTTTGGAAGACCTCCAGCATATGCTCAGGACTTGCGCATCCTCCTGAGGCAATCACTGGCACCCGGACCATTCTCGCCACAGCAGCGGTGAGGGGGATGTCAAACCCAAGCTTGGTGCCGTCTCTGTCCATGCTGGTGAGAAGGATCTCTCCTGCTCCCAGGGAGACAGCCTTTTTGGCCCAGGCGATGGCGTCAATTCCGGTGAACTCCCTACCGCCGTAATAGGAGCATTCAAACCAGCAGGGCCCCTCTTCCGTCTGTACCATATTCCGGCCATCCTCCTGGGAATAGCGCCTTTTGGCATCAATGGCTAAAACCACGGCCTGATTTCCGTATCTACCGGCGATCTCGCTGATGAGATCCGGTCGCTTTAGGGCGGAGGTGTTAACGGTGACCTTATCCGCACCAGCGTTGAAGACCTCCCTTGATTGCGCCAGGCTGCTTATCCCCCCGCCCACGGCCAGGGGCACAAAAACCGAGCGCGATGTCTTCTTTATCACACTGGTCATGGTCTCCCGCCGGTCACTGGATGCAGTTATATCCAAAAAGACGATCTCATCCGCACCATCCTGATAGTACTGATCGGCCAGCTCCCAGGGGACTCCGGCATATCTGATCTGCTTGAACTCGATTCCCTTGACCACTCTGCCCCCCGGGACACCCAGGTCGCAGTCCAGGCAGGGAATGATCCTTCTGGCTAGCATATGGTGGACCTCACAAAGTTCTTCAGGATTCTAAGGCCCTTTGGCCCTGATTTCTCGGGATGAAACTGGGTGGCAAAGAGGTTATCCTTATGGACTGCAGCTGCCAATTCCACTCCGTGATCTGTGGTGGCGGCTATAACCGAGTTGTCCCTTGGCTGGCCGTAGTAGGAATGGACGAAGTAGAACATGTCCCCCTCATTGATGCCATCAAAAATCTCCACCCGGTGCTTGATGGAGAGGCTGTTCCAGCCCATCTGGGGAATCATCACTCCATCCGGCAGGCGCACAACCTTCCCCTCTATCCAGCCCAGGCCCGGCGCACCCGGACTCTCCTCGCTCTCCTGGAATAGCACCTGCATGCCAACGCATATGCCCAGCATCGGCACTCCCTGCTGGAAGCATGATAGCAGCGAGTCTGAGAATCGAGAGAGCTGATTCATGCAGCTGCCAAAGGCCCCCACACCCGGGACAACTATGCCTTTCGCCCCGGCCAACTCCCCTGGATCGCGGGCAATCTTAGGATTGCCGCCCACATATTCCAGGGCGTTGTATATGGAAAATAGGTTTCCCATTCCATAATCCACTATGATTATCCTCATCTGCGTCTTCCTTCTCGCTATGGCGCGATTTTATTTGGCGCCATTAATATCTCTATTTGCGATCCTTTCATATCTTTTCATAAGCCTGTTGGCTCGGCGGAACATATATTCCTGCGAGGCACCATATCCCGCAGGGCATAAGGATTATGAACTTTACTAATAAATTTTTTAAGATTATTTATGATTTCTTCACAATTTCGCATTCATAGAGCTTCATCTTGACTCAATTCGTCCGTTGTTTTTCCATTTCTTGTCTGCAATTTAATTATAGCAAATCTTTAAATAGGCCGACAACTCAATTCCGCCCTTCTCCATCACTTAAAAACTTGACCCATAATACTTAAATAGGGAACGATGGACACCTCCCTCCACCAGGTCATAAAAATTAAGATTCGGGAAAATACTTAATGGAGATGCAATATAATGACCAAATCGAATCCTTTTGAGATAGCTCAAAAACAGCTTGATGATTGTGCCAAGATCCTAAACCTAGATCCTGGTGTGCATGAGTTCCTCCGCCACCCCAGGCGAGAGTTCCACGTATCGATTCCCGTGCGCATGGATGACGGCAGCATAAAGATCTTCCAGGGATACAGGGTTCAGTATAACGATGCTCTGGGCCCCTGCAAGGGCGGCATAAGATACCATTCGGATGAGACCATCGATACCGTGAGGGCTCTAGCCGCCTGGATGACCTGGAAGACTTCCCTTCTCGGCCTGCCCCTGGGCGGAGGTAAAGGTGGAGTGATCTGCAATCCCAAGGAGCTCTCCACCGGAGAGCAGGAGAGGCTCTGCCGGGGCTATGTGGATATGGTCTGGCAGAACATCGGACCGGAGAGGGACGTTCCTGCGCCGGACGTCTACACCACTCCCCAGATGATGGCCTGGATGATGGATGAGTACTCAAAATTGACCGGCTCGAACAACTTCGGTTGCATCACCGGCAAGCCTCTGTGCGTGGGCGGTTCCTGTGGCAGAAGCGATGCCACTGCCCGGGGAGGCATGTATGCTCTGAGGGAGGCGGCAAGGGAATTAGGAATTGATCTCTCCCGGGCCACAATTGCCATTCAAGGGTACGGCAATGCCGGCAGCTATGCTCACAGCCTGGCCAAGGAGCTTTTCGGCAGCAAGGTTGTCGCGGTTAGCGACTCCAAGGGCGGAGCATTCAATCCGGCAGGAATAGAGCCGGCAGAAGCATCAAGCGTCAAGGCGGAGACCTGTACCGTGGCCAGCATACCCGATGCCAAGAGGATAAGCAATGAGGAGCTCCTGGAGCTTAATGTGGACATTCTCATTGTCGCTGCTCTGGAGAACGTGATCACCAAGGAGAATGCTGGAAATATCAAGGCCAGGATCATTCTGGAGCTGGCCAATGGTCCCACCACACCTGAGGCAGATGAGATCCTCTTCAATAACAAGGTGCATGTCATCCCCGACTTCCTGGCCAATGCCGGCGGAGTCACCGTCTCCTACTTTGAGATGGTGCAGAACATCATGCGCTACTGCTGGTCATTCGAAGAGGTCTATCAAAGGCTGGATGAGAGGATGACCATGGCCTACCAGGGAGTATTGGCCGCCTCCAGACAGTACAATATCAACATGCGTCAGGCAGCCTACACCGTGGCCGTGGCCAGGGTGGTCGATGCCATGAAGACCCGCGGCTGGGTTTAGAGGAGAGACGAGCCTCCCTCTAAAGGGTCAGATAAGCAGCTAAAAATAGGTCCTTTGCATCCTCCGAGCAAGAAGCCCGGAATGATAGCAGAGGCCTTTGATCTTTATTTAGTCATCAGAAAAGGGTAATAAAATCAGTTAGTGATGCGCGCCGTGCGCATCTGCATGTGCGCCATGGGGCGCTGCGTTTGTCCCTCCTTTTACAATCAGGAAGTCCTTATCCAGATAGGCCTGATGGGCTAGGTCCAGGCATTCTTTGCAGATATAGAAGATCTCATCCTTGGGGCCGTGAATAGTGGCTAAGTTGAGCTTGACAGGAACAGTCTCCTTCTCAACAAGACAGAGGGCACACTTCATCTAATTTCACCTTTTACTCGCACTGATCCGCACGGTTATAAGCATTTCCTTCATTCTCCTTCCCATCTGTTATATAGGTCATTCTCCAGGCCCAGGAGATCAAGCACCCTTCCCACCAGCACATCCACCAGTTCTGCAAGGCTTTTGGGCTGGGAGTAGAAGGCGGGGCAGGCGGGCAAGATCACTGCACCTGCCTCGCTGGCAGCTACCATATTGCGGATCTGAATCAGGCTCAGGGGCGTCTCCCTGGGGACTAAAATCAGCCTCCTCTTCTCTTTCAGGCATACGTCGGCGCAGCGGGTGATCAGGGTATCCGAGGAGCCACAGGCAATCCCTGAGAGCGTTCCCATGCTGCAGGGGATGACCACCAGGGCGTCGAAGAGATGCGATCCGCTGGCTACCGACGCGGAGAAGTCTTTAGGGGCATAAACATGGGCCGCCAGCCCCTCCACCTCTCGGGCCGGCGTGCTGGTCTCTATCTCGATGATCTTTCGGGCTGAATCGGTGATTATCAGGTGGGTGGTGCAGCCCTTCGCCTTAAGAGCTTCCAGGAGCCGGATTCCATACTGCACTCCTGAAGCCCCGCTGATTCCTACAACGATCTCCATACCATCTCCTCAACTAAGCTCGCTTCATACCGATAGAGGAATTCCCTCTTCTCTTCAATCCTTTCCGGCATCCTCATCCATCTCCTTCAAGCGCTGCCCTAGGAGAAAATCGCGGAACTGATCCTCGTCGGGCAGATCGGGCAGCATGCTTTGCCTGTATGCCTCATCCAGTTGATTCATCCCCTCTTTTAACTCTTCAGGAGTAGGATCGTGCATTACGGGCTCATAGCTAATCCTGGCCTCTCTCAGGAGCTCGATTCCGAAGTTGATGCTCCTCAGAGCAGTGCGATATCCTTTGCCCGGCCTCCCGGCCAATCCAGCGCCGGACAATTTAAGCTGCCCGGTCTCGAATTTGATCTGGCTTTCTGCCATCCCTTTTATGGAATGATAGCTCTCCCGGCAGAGGTTTGCCTTCCCTCCCTCTTTCGCGGCCATCTCCTGGCGGATTGCGGCTGGGAACTTCTCCCCTCGCAGGATTCTCTTTGTGGAGACGGTATAGATCATCGCCAGGTCGATATCGCTCTCCTTGCTTTCCATCCTCCACATATGAGAGCCGACGCAGCTTATGTACAGGATCTTCATCCTTTTGCCTTTGGCCGTCTTTGCCGCCTTCAGCTCCGATATGGGCAGGTCCTCAAAATCGATCTGCTCGATCATCAACCTCCCCCTTCCCTCCATATCACTATTTTTTCAGCCTCTCCAGCGCCGCCCCCACCATCAAAGGCAGGGTAATTGTCGCGTCCCCGTAAACCGTCACATAGCTTGCGCTCTCCGATATCTTGCCCCAGGAGATGGCCTCGGATAGCGTTGCCCCGGACAAGCCTCCGTTCTCTGGGGTATCCGTAGTGAGCTGAATCGCGAGATCAAAGCTATTTGGTGTGACCAGCATGGACTGCAGGGTGAAGTTCTTGGGAACCCCTCCTCCAACGATCACAACTCCCGCCCTCTCACTGTTGTAGCAGATGTCGACGATCTCCCTGATATCGGCAAATGCGTCCACAGAGAGCTTTTTCGTCTGGCTGAACATCCAGGCCTGCAGGCCGATCATGGAGTCGGGAAGAGCGGGACAGAATACGGGCACCTCCATGTCGTATGCCGAGCGCAATATTGATCGCTCGTCATTTATCCTGCTGCCCAGGATGTTCAATAATTGCCGGCCAGAGATGGCCTCGGGGCTTTCCGGAAGGATGCTTTGCATCAGCTCCTCGAAGGCCACAAAGTCCTCGTCCCTGATGAATACATCATAGATCCGGCTCACCCCCAAAGCTCGGAGGGAGGAGTCATCCGATTCGGCACATCCCAGGGAGTGGCAGCTATAGGACTCTATTATATCATGCACCAGGTTCGCTCCTGTGCTCACCAGCACATCCACATGGCCGCCCCGAATCAGATCTGAGACCACATGCCTCATCCCCGCCGGGACCATGGCACCCGATAGGGTTAGAAATTTTGTAAAATCTCCAGACAGCATCCTTTCGTATATGTCCGCCGCCTCAGCCAGCCTTCTGGCTCCAAAGCCACATTGGCTCCATCCCCTGACCAGAGCATCTATGCTCATCCCCGGCTCGATCTTTAGCTGATGTACTGCATCCATTTTATTCACCTTAATAATGATAATGCCTGCCAAATAGTCCAGGAAAATTGTGATTGAACTTATGCAACGCGAAATTTTTTCTCATAAACCTTTTATACCAGGCCTTATGTTTAGCTTTTACGGAGGATAAACAATGGCCGGCGAACCGATGGCAGTGGTTAACTATATACCACTTATTATATTTTTGATAATAGGAGCTATAGTGCCTATTGCTTCTTTGGCTGTTATCAAAGTGATAGCACCCAACAAGCCGAGGCGCCAAAAGCTATCGACATACGAAGGCGGCCTGAAGCCTATCCGCGACGCCAAGATCCAGTATAGCGTTCAATACTACCTTTTTGCAATCGTTTTTGTGATATTCGATGTTGAGGTTTTATTCTTATATCCCTGGATCTATGTCTACGCGAATAAAGCCATGCAGCAGCTCATCGTCTTCGGATCGATGAACTACGCCGTCTTCGAGATGCTCTTATTCATCGTTGTACTGCTGGTAGGACTTGTCTATGCTATCAAAAAGGAGGCTTTGCGTTGGGTATAAGCGATGTCATACCCGTGCCTGTGGCAATCGATGAGGAGATTGAGAAGTGGACGATCTTCGGCCAGCCTGTCACTGAGGTCTGGTTTACGACTACGGAGAAGATCCATCAGATAATCGAGATGGGTCCTATAAAGAATATCTTCAACTGGGGCAGAAAGAACTCGGTATACTTCCTGATGCAGCCCATGGGATGCTGCGGCGTGGAGATGTTCGTCTTCGGCGCTGCGCCCTATGACAGCGACAGATTCGGGTGCATCCCCAGAAATACGCCGAGACAGACGGATGTCATGATCATCTCCGGCTACCTGACTCGAAAGTACCTGCCGGTCTTCAAGAATCTCTGGGAGCAGATGCCTGAACCCAAGTGGTGCATAGCCATAGGCGAGTGTGCCATATCGGGCGGGCCGTTCTACGATTCCTACAACATCATCCAGAATACCGGAGATTACTTCCCCATTGATGTATTCATCCCCGGCTGTCCGCCCAGACCAGAGCAGTTCCTGGAGGGGCTGATCAATCTGCAGGAAAAGATCAAGCAGCGCAAAGACAGGCGGGGCTATTAGGAGGGATCTTTTCTTGACGACAGCGAGCGATGTCTTAAGCTCCATCCAGTCCGCATTTCCGGGAGCCGTCCTAGATTCCAGGGTGGAATCGGACAAGAGGCTTTGGGCCACCATTGATTCCAAGAAGATCTTGGATGTATGCAAACACCTCACCGCCAAGCTCAACTTCGATCACTACTCCGGATCTGCGGGCGTGGACTGGATAGCCAGAAACGAGATGGAGGTCGTACAGATCATGGCCAGCCACGGTGCCCATCAGGTTGTGGCCATGCTCAAGGTGAAGACTCCCCGGGATAATCCCTCCGTAAAGTCCATGGTCCCTCTTTACTGGAATGCCAACTGGTACGAGCGGGAGATCTGGGAGATGCTGGGCATCAACTTCGAGGGCCACCCGGAGCTGTATCCTCTACTTCTATCCGATCCTCTGGTAGGCGTCTGGCCCTGGAGAAAGGACTTCAAGGGCTATCCGGATTACACCACCGGAGAGAGGGCAGTGGCCATCACCACTCCTGAGGGCTATACGGAATACGTCTTCGCGCCCACTCCCGCCGAGATCGAGGCCGGTACAGTTCCCAAGGAGAGGCCCAAGTATCCCACATTCCGGGAAAGGGAGGAGCGGGAGATCAAATCCGACTCCGAGATGATCATGCACCTCGGGCCGCAGCATGCCATGGTTCCCGGTCCCTTCCTGCTCGACGTCCTGGTGGAGGGCGAGCGGATAAAGAAAGCCTTCCTGGATATCGGCTATATCCACAAGGGCATCGAGAAGATCATGGAGAACAGGACCTGGCTGCAGGGCATTACATATACGGACAGGATGTGCTACGTGGCCAGCCTCTCCAACAATGAGTGCTACTGCGGAGCCGTGGAGAAGATCCTGGGCATTGAGGTTCCGGAGAGGGCGCAGTACATCCGGGTCATACTGGAAGAGCTGTCCAGAATTCAGAGCCACCTCATCGGAACAGGCGAGTTTTTGACGCTCATCGCGGGCGTGGGCTTTGCACCCTGGCAGTACATGATCATAGACAGGGAGCGGATCATCTCCTTGATCGAGAGCGTCACTGGAGCGCGGCTGACTCACACATTCGTGCGCTTCGGAGGCGTGAGAAATGATCTTCCGGAGGACTTTGCCGAGCAGTGCAAGAAAAACCTCCCCTACGTAAGATCCAGGATTGAGGAGTTCATCGAGTTCTTTGAGCAGGATCCGATCTACCATGCCAGAATGGAGAATGTCGGCTCCATATCCCCTGAGACTGCCAAAAAGCTGGGCTGCTCCGGACCGGTATTGAGGGCTGCGGGCGTGGCCTATGATATGCGAAAGGAAGATCCCATACTGGTCTATCCTGAGCTGGACTTCAATGTCATAACCGGAACCAGAGGTGATTCAGCGGACAGGATCGATGTCAGGATGAGGGAGATCCTGGAGAGCATTCACATAATAGAGCAGTGTCTGGATAGAATTCCCTCCGGACCCATAAAGACAGAGGCCAAGATCCCCAAGAAGATACCTGCAGGTGAGGCCTATTACAGGGTCGAGGACCCGAGGGGCGAGATGGGAATGTATGTCATCAGCGATGGAGGCGACAAGCCGTACCGGGTAAAGGTAAGAGGGCCTTTCTACGCTACATTCCAGACCTTGACTCCGCTTCTGGAAGGAGTATTTATTGCAGATGCGGTGGCAATCACCGGAAGCATGGACGGCTGCCCATCTGAGTCGGACAGGTAGGAGGGAGAGGATTTGGACGGAGTAATAGAGGTCATTACTCAGTTTGCCGCCCAGGAGCCGGCGATATTCGCCCTGATTATAGGCATAATCGGTGCTGCAGTACTGGCTGCCGTGGTCAACGTGGCCGCCATGCTGGTGATCTGGGCCGACAGAAAGGTAATGAGCGATTTCTGCAACCGTTTTGGCCCCAACCGTGTAGGAGGAAGATGGGGCATATTGCAGCTGGGTGCCGATGCCATCAAGCTGTTCACCAAAGAGGATATCATTCCCGCAGGAGTGGATAAGGGTGTCTATGTGTGGGCTCCCATCGTCGCCTCCGCCGCAGTCATGCTGGTCGCTGCAGCCCT
>Ga0208458_1002051_pt1 | contig 15443 bp, 14 predicted proteins | sample AD_UKC085_MetaG_FD_184432 | JGI IMG/M metagenome (GOLD analysis project Ga0208458, IMG submission 184432) | Active sludge microbial communities of municipal wastewater-treating anaerobic digesters from USA - AD_UKC085_MetaG (SPAdes) (version 2) | ecosystem: Engineered > Bioreactor > Anaerobic >... | reverse complement strand
ATAAGCTTCTGATCGGTAGTCATGGTTCATTCTCCTTTCTTCAGTTTTCGCAGAACTTCAGAAAGGTTAACCATGACTACCACTTGCTGGCAATCACTTACTGTCCGATCAGATCGTGACTATTACAAATGATGGCAACTTATACTATCCCCATGCAACTATAAGTTTTTCGAAGCGATGTTAACTTTCGCTACCGTGCCACAATCGTAAGTCTGATTTTCCTTTTTAAAAGTGTAACTATCACTTGGATAGCATAAGCTTAAGTTATTAAATTTCTAAAATTATTATGAAGTATGATCAGAGGTTCCAGGATTTGTTGACATAGGATATAATTCATTATTGATTAGTCCCCATTGCCACAATGACTGGACAGGGCATGCAGTCGGTCACAGTCAAGGAGCGCTGCATTGTTAGCAAGGTTAAAGAACTATGCCAAGACTCTCAAAAAAGAAGCTTATGCATTGTACATTGCGGCTCGTGATCCGCGAGTCCCCTGGTATGCGAAAGCCTTTATAGGCCTGGTGCTTGCTCATACCTTTAGCCCCATTGATTTGATACCGGATTTCATTCCAGTACTTGGCTATCTCGATGACCTCATTATTACCCCTTTGGGGATTATCCTCGCCTTGAAAATGATCCCGGCCGAAGTAATGGCTGATGCCCGAAAACAAGCAGAAGAATTGTTGCGGCAAGGAAAACCGATAAGCCGAGCTGGCGCCATTATGGTCATCACTATTTGGTTAATAATGATCGCTGTAATTGTTCTGCTTGTTGCACGCACTTAGTGGTCTAACCTCCATATCTCAAACATCTCGGAAATTGTCATTTAGACCAATGTTAAGAGGTGTAAGGAAGGCTTATTATTCAATTATTTGAAATCACCATAGAATTTAAGATTAGATCTTTTGGAGATATTGCATGGGTATATGGATTTCCCAAACTGAAGATATCTTCTAAGGGATTTATTACATGTTGGTTATAAAGCCGTTATTGGAGTTGAAATAAGTCCTGTAATTAATATTATGTAGCTGGGGATGGGCTTATGATCCAGTTTGGTTGTCAGCTTCTTGGCCGAAGAAGGTATTTAGTGCTCTTCTTGCTCCTGAACATTTGTCTTCTGCTCCCAGGGTGCGGGACCATGAGCAATGGAAGGCGCTGGGGGGAGGATGCCACGCTTACCCCGGGGTGGTCCAAACTTGGTAAGTCAGCAGCAGACTCCATCACTTCCCCCGTGCTCTACCTCCCTGCCGCAGCAGCGTTGCTCCTCCAGATCGACGGTGCAGACCGGAGGATCTCCGACTGGGCGCGGGATCACACTCCCGTCTACGGCTCGAACAGGAGGGCGGAGGACTGGAGCAATGATATCAGGTCCTACACGTCCTACACCATGTACCTTACCATGCTTGCCACCCCGAGCGGAGACGAACCCATACCCTGGGGCGTATCGAAGGTCAAGGGGGTTGCAGTCCAGCAGGTTGCCGTAAGCGCCAGTCATTTCCTCATCAGCAACCTGAAGGACGTAACCGGCAGAGAGCGCCCGAACAACGCGGACGATCGAAGCTTCCCAGCAGGCAAAACGCCGAGCGCCATGGCGTTCTCCACAATTTCCTCCAGGAACATCGGAACGCTGAACATCCCACAGGCAGCAAAGACCACACTTAACATTGGCTTAGGCACGGTCATGGCGGCAGAGGCATGGAGCCAGGTAGAGGCAGGCTCACACTACCCAGCTGACACCCTTGCAGGTATATCCATAGCATATTTCATAACATCCTTCATTAACGATTCCTTCATGGGAATTGATGCACCTGGGAGCGGCATGCCTGTTGCCGGATTTGATGGCAAGGAAGTTTATGTAGGTTATTGCTGGAGATTCTAAATCCTAATAAAGCTCAAGGATATCGTTAAGCCTTCAACCATTAACCCAATTTTTTTTATGATAAATCCTAAGATACATGCCCTTTAGTAAATAGTCCAGCTGACCCACATCATAAAATGGGTATAAGGGATTTATTACATGTTAGTAATAAATTACTATAATTATTGAAAATATGTTCCGTATTCAATACTTGATTGATAAGTAGTTTTTCTGAGGAGGTTTGCCTAAACGTTTTGCAAAGGAGGCACTCATTTCAAAAAGACAGGTATTTGCCTTCTCACTCTTGAGCATATGCCTTGTGCTGTCAGGGTGCGGAACGATGCACAGCGGCAAACGCTGGGGCGAGGATGCAACCATCACTCCCGGATGGGAGAAGATAGGCGAATCGGCTTATGACGCCCTCACCTCTCCAATGTTTTATGTTCCCCTTGCCGCAGCGCTCCTGCTCCAGATCGACGGTGCCGACGAGAGGCTCTCGGACTGGGCTACCGAGCATACGCCCATATACGGCTCCATGGAAAGGGCAGATGACATAAGCGAAAATATCCGCTCGTTAACACAGTATACCCTTTACGCGAGTTGGCTTGCGACCCCGGGTGGGGATGACCCGATGGGTTGGGTTTCGGCAAAGGCCAAAGGCGCGCTGGTGCAACAGGCTGCGGTTGGGCTGAACGGGCAGTTCGTGGAACAGATCAAGGATGTCACTGACAGAAAGAGGCCAAACGGGGACAATGACCACAGCTTCCCATCGGGTACGGCGGCAAACGTCACGGCATTCACCACACTGACTTCCCGGAATGTCGATGTCATGAACATACCGCAACAGGCAAAGACAACTATGCACATCGGCCTGTATACCCTCATCTGTGCCGCTGCCTGGGGCCGGGTGGAGGGAGGCTGTCATTATCCTTCAGATGCCCTGGCAGGCATCGCCCAGGGATATTTCATCAGTTCATTTATCAATGATTCCTTCATGGGCCTTGATTCAAAAATGAATGGCATGCCCATCGCTGGTTTTGATGGAAGGGAAGTGTTTGTAGGTTATTGCTGGAGATTCTAAAGCAAATTTGAAAATTATGAAACGAATCATATGTAAATTTTATGATCATTTTGTTATCACGCTGTCTTCTTTGCCAGGAGGAATATTCTCTTTATGGATAGTATCCCATCCCTGAGCATCGTCGTCCCCTTCTATAACGAAGAGGAGTCGGCAAGGGCAGTATGCATGGAGATTTGCGAGGTTATGGCAGCGCATGTCCCACTGACTTGGGAACTCCTCATGGTGGATGATGGATCCACCGATGACACGCCCCGGATCCTCGACGAACTTGCCCTCGAACACAACAGGTTCAGGTCGTTGCACATCCATCCGAACAGCGGCCAGTCCGCGGCGCTGGAGGCAGGGTTCAGGGCTGCCAGGGGGGAGCTGATCGCAACCCTCGACGGCGACGGCCAGAACGATCCCAGGGATATCGTGCACCTGCTCGAGGAGATGGAAAAGGCAGGGGTGCACATGATGTGCGGCATCAGGCAGAAGCGATCGGACAGCCTGATGCGCCGCCTGTCGAGCAGGATAGCGAACTGGGTACGTTCGGCGGTCCTGGACGACGGCATTACGGATGTTGGGTGCTCCATGCGGGTCTTCCGGAGAGACTGCCTCGACCATGTGCGTCTCTTCAGGAACGCCCACCGGTTTTTCCCTGCCCTGTTCAAGATGGCCGGGTTCACGGTCGCAGAGACGCCGGTAAATCACCGCCCGAGAAGTCACGGCACGAGCAAGTACGGCGGAGGCATAAACAGCAGGCTCTGGGTGGGCATCGTGGACCTGGCAGGCGTGTACTGGCTCAGGAAACGGGCATTTGCCTACACAACGGTCGAGAAGGCATGACGGGAAAGCGCCCGGGAGATCTTTTCAAGGACCTCTTCCGCGTCTCGGCAATCACTCTTTTCTTCGTTGGGGCCGCACTGGTCCTCGGTGACCATCACCTGCGCAGATACCTCTTTGACGTATCCACCCTGCGGGTCATACTTGGGTCTGCCGGGGAGGGAAAAGCTGCATGGTCCGCCTTCATGTTCACGACCGGCGCTGCCGTATTCATCACCCTGGGTGTCCCCAGGCTTCTGGCGAGCGCCATCGGCGGGGTGATCTACGGAGCGATGGAGGGGACAATCCTGTCACTGGCAGCCTCCCTCCTGGGATCCTCGGTGCTCTACCTTGCAGGGAGGGCCGCCCTGGCCACGGTGGTCGAGAGGCGAGCCTCCGGCAGGCTCGAGGAGTGGCAGCACCGGTTCAGAAGCAACGCGTTCTGGTGGGTGCTCTACGGAAGACTCTTCCCGTTCTCGAACTCGACCGTCATGAGCCTGCTCTGCGGATGCTGCCGTGTGGGGTATGCCCCCTATGCCCTGGGTTCCCTCATCGGGTTCGCTCCTCTGGCAATCGTATTTTCCTGCTACGGGAGCGGAGGCATGAGGGGGGACTTCCTGCAAATCGGCGTGGCCACGGGGGTCCTCATCCTGTCCATCGTATCACGGAGGGTCATCGAGGCCTGGATTCCTTCACAAGGGGCAGAGGTCCGGCAGTGAAGGCCCGTTTCACTGGGCGGCGTGCCTCCGATGCTTATCCGGAGCAATGGATCTACCCTTCCAGACCCGGTATATGTGATATCCCCAGGGGGATTGGTACTCGGGCCTGATATCGGGGTTAAGCTCCAGGTGCCTCTCGTCCGCGACGATGCAGCCGTCCGGGTGATCGGCCGCCCATTGTTCGACCTGTTCCGGTTGGACGACCTCAACCGGCTTTGCCAGCCTGCCCAGGAAGTTGAACTGCCCGTGATAGGTGCCTACGTAGCTGACCTCCGCTCCCTTGTCCTGAAGCCTGGCAACGTACGAACTGATATCCTTCAAGTCATACAGAGTGAAAACCCCGGCAAAGCTGAGGTAAAGCATCATTACCATGAGCAAGGTAGAGGCGGACATGAGCGCGGTGCGGAGCATGCCGCTTAAAAAGTTCAGGGAATATAAATTATACAATGTCGGCCCCGCTATAATGAGGACGATCCCATAGTACGGATTCATCTTCGACAGGAGCAGGGATAGCTTCTGGGGATAAGGGAAGATGCTTGGAGTAAGAAACACGAACCCGATCAAGATGATGATGACGCCTGGTATGAGGGGATCCCATGCCTGATGTTTTTCCGACCTATCCAGGGCATAGGCTGAGATCAGCGCGAAGGCAGGAAACGCGGGGAGGAGATAATGGACCTGCTTGCCGCTGATGAGGGAAAAGAGTGCCAGCACGGGGACAAGCCATGCCACGCACAACCGGACGCTGCTCGACGGGGGCTGCCCAGCTAATGATCTGAAGGCCCGCCACAGCGCAGGCCAGAGGAGCCAGGGGAACAGCAGTACAGGAAGCAGGGGCAGATACCACCACAGGGGGCGCTTGTGGGCAAAGGACTTCACCATCCTCCCTGCGGACTGGCCCCAGAAAATGGCTTGAGAATATTGCTCACCGCCTGCCAGCGCCGCGGGGACTGCCCATGCCAGTGCGATGAGAGCGCCCATGACCACCGCGAATGCGGTCCCGGCATACCATGTCAGCCACCGCGCAGGCCGGTTGTCGATGGCCCACCATGGCGCCAGCAGCGCCAGGGGGAGCGTATGCAGCAGTATGACCGGGCCTTTTGCGAGGATCCCCAGCCCGATTGCCCCCCCCAGGATGAGCCATCCCTTGAAGTCTCTGTCCTGCCAGCTGCGGATGATGCCCATCACTCCGGCCAGGGTGAAGAACACCATGAGCATGTCGAACATGGCGGCAGACATGAAGATCATCCACAGGGTGCAGCTCATGGCGATGAGCGGGGCGGTCTGAGCGGCTGCCGGCCTCTCTGGCCAGAGCCTGCGCGCCAGCCTTGCGGTCAGAAACAGGCTTGCCGCCCCGAACAGGGGCGACACCATCCGCGGCCAGATATCGCCCACGCCGAACAGGGTCCACCCGAGATGGTACAGCCAGAATAAAAGGGGCGGCTTTTCGCTGTAAATCTCGCCATTGAGGTGGGGAACGAGGAAATCGCCATGCAGCCACATGTCCCAAGCAACGGACACATACCTCGTTTCATCTATCGGCAAGTAAGAACGAGTCAGGAGGGAAACCGGTATCAGGATGAACCAGAATACCGCCCAGATCGGAATAGAAACAGTGCAACGAGCCATGGATTATCCTCTTATCTATGAATATATTACCGGGCACCCCTCGAATCCCGTGGTGATATTTCCTGCAATGGGCAATAGACATTATAGGTTATATCATCTGCCTGAAGGGGTTTCACAAGGCGCATGCCCGGATACCTCCCTCCCGGCTTACCCTCTGCAATCAAGGCTGCATGGGGGTCCTTCGCAGGCAGGGACGGGATCTGTTCCGGCCCGACCGGTATGACCTGTCTCCCTACACCCCATACCAGTTCCTCGGGGAGGTCTCCCACAAAATAGAGATTTCTGCCTCTGAGCTCTGGAATGTTCCTCAGACCCATGAAGATCACCGTCATGTCGGTTTTTGGGTAAAGGGATTTCAACGGGGTGAAAAACACGAGGGACAGGCATAGCGCGGCCGCAGCGGCAAGATGTGTGTTTTTCGTGCGCTTCCTGAGAAAGCCGGATATGATGACGATGCCTGCTCCTGCCAGTGCTATGGCGCCGGGGATCATCAAGGCCGGCTGGGCAGGGGAATAGTACAACAAAACCCCCGATGCGGCAAAGCAGGCAGCGCCTACAACAAAGCAAAAAGGGCCGTAGACGTATTTCCATGCCCTGTGTCCGGCATCGCGCAAACGATACACCGCGATTGCAGCGGCAATCGATCCGGGTACAGTTGCTGGCAGGAGGTAGCGTACCTTTTTTTCCGGGATTATCGACAGGACCAGCAGGGTCAGGATAAGCCAGCAGGCAAAGAACCGCTCTTCGTTCTTCCAGTCCTTCTCGACGAATGGGGCAATCATGGCATAGAGAAGGAAGAACGTCCATGCACCAGCTACCTGATGAAGATTGAGCACATAATACCATGGCTTCTCGGTGTGGTTGGTAAACCAGTTGGTCATCTCCTTGGACCCCACGACAAGGGCATCCCGTGGCGTATTGAAAAATACATAAGTCGGCCAGGATGCCGAGAGAAGGATCGCGATACCCAGGCTGAAAGCCAGCCCCCGCCAGTTCTCCCTCAGTCCCTTCGCCCCGTATACCATAAGATAGCTGGCTCCAAACGGGAACAACATGGCCCAGAGGGCCACAGGCCCCTTGCTGAGAAATGAGAAGGCCATGAGGAACGAGCAGAGGAAGAAGTAGCGGTTCTTTCCCTCCTGCCTCGATACTGCCTTAGCAGCGGCCCATATGGCACCTGCCATGGCCATGTGGGCATAGATATCCCAGAAGTTTTTCCTTGCGGACGAGAGAAAGAGAAGGCCTGTCACGAGAATGAGCACGGCAGTTGTAGAAAGTGCGCGATCTCCGGTTAACCTCCTGGCGAGAAGAAAGGTGAACAGGGCGAGGAGCACACCGCATATTCCGGCAGGTATCCTGTTCACTTTTCGGTTTGCATCCGTCCCCGCCCATTTCATGGCAAGGGCTGTGATCCAGGTGGGCAGCGGTGGTTTGGCGAGCCTCAGCTTTCCGTTCATGGTCGGGAGGAGCCACGATCCGTTTTCCAACATCTCCCGCGCGGTGATATAATTCCTGGCCTCCATGTTGTTCACCGATGGAACCTCGTTGTTCAGAAAAACGCATATTAAAACCACACATACAACAGAGAAACAGCCCAATTTCCTCATCTGGAAGAAGCTTTCCTCCACAGCTCCATCCCCCTCCTGGTACCGCCACTGCCTTTATGTACAAGCTTTGACCTCGAAGAAAGTTCATGATAAAGCCTTTCATCCATTCTGCTCGGCAAAACAATCACATAGTGGAAATTTTGGGTTTTCAGTACATTGATGAATTGATCCCTATCTTCGATGTTCACGACAGGGAAACCTCCATAGAAAGGCCCAAGAGCTTCCACGGTTTCGGTAAGGTTGAACCCGATTACTTCCTCGTTGGAGACGATCTTGCCGAACTCTATGAAGAGCGGCTCGTAGTTCTTTTTCTGATCTATCTGAGGGAATAAAGCAGGAGCCCATAGGATGAGCGTCAGGGTCCAACACAGCACTGCAAACAAGGGCAGCTTCCGATGGTACCGCACCCACAGAAACCAAAATATACCAGCGAGAGCCAGACTCAGCCCGAGAGCCAGAATCCAATCTCCTCCAGCGACTTTCACGTAACCGATAGGGAGTGCAATCGAGACGGCAAGTATCAAGGCAAGGATACACCATAGAAGTGCCCTCTCCCATCTTGAGTGCCCCTGAGAGCCAACCTGAGACATCCAGTGTGCAATAAATATTGCCATGGCAGGGTACATGGGTAAAAAATAGATCTCGCGTTTCGTAGTAGCCAGGCTCAGGAGGATAAGGCCCCCCAAAAGCCATGAGCAGAGGAACCGTTCGGTGTCTCCGAAGTATTTTGCCCGTATGAGCCCGGGAATAAGAAGAATGGACCATGGGGCTGCTTGTATTGGAACGTCTTTTAGATAAAAATAAAAAGGCCTCACATGGCCCCCCTTGTAAAGGGAACTTGAGGGGATGAACCTCCCAAGCTGATTATGGATGTAGAAGGTGTCGAGGTAGTCATATCCCCCCTTCAGGTAAAGAATGAAACCCCAGGTAATCATTACGCTTAGGATGAGCAAGACACCTTGAAAGAGCCAGCCCTTCTTCAGGATGTCGAGATCTCGCTGCCAGAGAATGAAAATTATAATACCTGCCCCTGGTATGGCGATGCCAATAATCCCCTTGGTCAGAAATGCAAAAGCGGCAGAGAGCCAAAACAGTTTGTACCCTGCCGGGAGCAATCCCTTGTATGCGAGGATAAACGAGCACATCGCTGCTGCGATAAAAAACACGAGGCCAACATCAACGAGCATCTTGTGAGAGGCCAGGAAAAAAAGAGGGAAAGTGGCCAGGATGAGGACTGCCAGGTTGGCGGTTTCTTCTGAGTAGAGCCGTCTCGCGGTAAGATATATCATCAGCAGGGTTGCCAGTCCGAACAAGGCGGATGCGAATCTGCCTGCTTCCCTGAAACGCTCCCCGAATGCATTGTATGCCAGGGTGGCTGTCAGGTAGTAGAGCGGTGGCTTTTCCAGGAAAGGTCGACCCGCAAGATGCGGGATGAGGTAGTCCCCGGACAAGGACATCTCGCGCACGATTTCCGCTTCCCTCGGTTCATCCGGCGTCCACAGGGAGTGGTCGATGATCCCGGTGCACTGAAGAAAGAGTACCAGAGCTAAGAGATAAAGGCTGAAGCGGCCGATCGAGAGGGTATGATCCATCCCTGCCACGGGCAATGTGCTATTCATCCCTCAGTCCTCCAAAACCACGAAACATAAGCACTCCAAACAGGAAACGCCCGTGCCCCATGAATCGGTGGCGTCCTTTTCAGGGAGTCACAAGCAGTCCATGGAAAATATAATGGTTTCCATACACTCAACACTCAATCCCCAAATTGATTGCGCGCGTCCCTTATCGTGCATTCTTGCCAAATAAGAGTATGAACCGCGTTCTGTTCGGGCAGCCATGACAGGCCTCTCAGGTGCACGAGATAATTATTGAATTCATCTAACCGCCAGGTCTTGCCGGAAAATGATATAAAAATTACAATCCGGTAATGAACGGGGGGAAACTGTGGATAGCCCCGTTTCCTCGTGCTATGAGTGGTACCGGCTTGCATGCTTTACCGGACAGAGACGACGGGGTGGCATCCTGTTACGGGAAGCAAGGCAGGAGAGGGATCACGTATGAAGGACCAAGGAGATCTATGATGAGATGCTTACTTGTCGAGGATGACGAAAGAACTGCTTTATTCATTGTCAAGGGGTTGAAGCAGGCTGGTTTTGTCGTTGAACATGCATCTGACGGGGAGGCCGGGCTGTCGCTGGCGCTGACCGAGTCCTTCGACATAGCCGTCGTGGACGTGATGCTTCCCAGGCTCGACGGGCTGACCCTCATCGAGAGTATCCGCAGGAAGAAGGTGAGTTTCCCTGTCATCGTGCTCAGCGCCAAGGGTGATGTGGATGACCGCATCAAGGGCCTGCAAAAGGGCGGGGACGATTACATGACCAAGCCTTTTTCCTTCTCGGAGCTCCTGGCCCGCATCCAGGCTCACCTGCGCAGGGCATCATCCAACTTGGATACCACGACCCTGACCGTGGCAGACCTCATGCTGGACGTGACCAAGCGGAAGGTCTTCCGAGCCGGCACAAGGATCGAGTTGCAGACCCTCGAGTACTCCCTCCTGGAGTACCTCATGCGCAATGCGGGCAACGTCCTTTCGAAGACCATGATTATCGAGCACGTGTGGGACTACAATTTCGACCCACAGACCAATGTGGTGGAAACGGGCATTTGCCGCCTCCGGGACAAGATCGACCGCCAGTTCGACAAAAAGCTCATCCACACCATACGCGGAGTAGGGTATGTCCTCGAAGAGCGGGACTAGGATCACCCGGACCGTCACCTTCCGGCTCACCCTGTGGTACGCGGCCCTGACCGCTGCGCTGGTCGTTGCCTTCCTCGGCATCTTCTTCCTCTTCATGACGAAGAACCTCGGCAAAAGGGTGGACGGAGACATCAGGGATGAAGTCCGGGAGACCGAGACCGTCTACCTGTCCAGGGGGCTCGAGGAGCTCAGGCGCCACATCGATTTCGAAACGGAGTCCGAAGGCAAGAACCGGTTGTTCATCAGGATGCTGAACCCCCGTGGGGAGGTTTCTGTCTCGTCGGACATGAGCACCTGGGGCGATATCCGGCTTCCCTCCGAAGTTCGGGATATTCCGGTGGGAGCGGAGGTGATGCAGACCCTGAGTCACACCGGACGCGAGAGCAAGGTTCGTGTTATCACGCGGAAGATCTCCGGAGGGAACCTGATTCAGATCGGGTATAACCTGCACGACGATGAGAGGCTGGCCAGGCGATACTACAAGAGTTCAGGCATCCTGATCGTGCTCCTCCTGGGGTGCGTGGGCGTCATGGGATGGTTCATGGCCAGAAGGGCCATGTCCGGGGTCGAGAGGGTTACCCATACCGCCATCGGCATCGGGAAGACGGACCTGGTGAGCAGGGTCCCCATGGGCGACGAGGGCGAGGAGATCAACAACCTCGCCCGGGCCTTCAACGACATGCTTGAAAGGATCCAGGGGGTCATCATGGAACTGAAAGAGGTGACGAACAACATCGCCCACGACCTCAGGAGCCCTATTACCAGGATACGGGGCATTGCGGAGACCACCATGACCGGCCCGCTGGACATGGAAGAATACCGCGAGATGGCGCAGATCGTGGTGGAGGAATGCGACCGTCTGGTGGGGATGATCAATGTCATGCTCGAGATTGCCGTAACTGAAGCTGGCATACACGACATGGCGAGAAGCGAGGTGGACATGAGCAGGCTCGTGGGGGGAGCAGGAGAAGTCTTCCGTCCCATTGCCGAGGACAAGGGGCTCTCTCTCCTGGTGAACCTGCCCGGGGAGCCGGTCTTTGTTCAGGGGGACAGACACCAGCTTCAGCGGGCCATTTCGAACCTTCTGGACAATGCCATCAAGTTCACACCGCATGGTGGTACTGTTACGCTGGCGCTTGATACCAATCAGGCCCATGCGATCATCAGAGTTACGGATACCGGGATCGGCATACCCGGGAAGGATTTGCCCCGCATTTTTGAAAGATTCTACCGGGGTGATCAGAGCCGTTCCACACCCGGAAATGGATTGGGGCTGAGTCATGTGCAGGCCATAGTGCATGCACATGCAGGGGAGATTAAGGTCGAGAGCGCCCCTGGCAAAGGAAGCACTTTTATTGTCAGTCTCCCTTTCTGAAGGTACGCTATGGGACAGCCGATGAGGGGTAGGCCCTCTTCCCGATGCACATGACAAACTCGCAATCTTCCGTTCATCCGAAGGCAAGAAATGTATGACATGTGAGTTATCACGACAACTCAGCAAGGAGTACATCATGGATGAAACACGGAAGATCTGGTACCGGCTCCGGGGCGCCCTCCTCGTGCCCTTTTATCTCTTCATTGTCCTGTGGTTTTCCGGCGAGATCGAAGCCAGGATGCTTGTCATACCGCTGGGAGGCATCCTGTTCGGGTTCGGGCTCTTCTTGAGGATATGGGCCCAGACCCACCTGCACTACCGCCTCAAGGAGCACAAGATATTGACGCTCACAGGTCCGTATACGTACGTTCGAAACCCGATTTATATCGGCAATACCTTTATCCTGGCAGGCTTGACAGTTCTGACCGGCCTTTTATGGTTTCTCCCCATCATGCTTATGGCCTGTGCATTTACATATCATATGACAGTCAAATATGAAGAATACCATCTGGCCATGAAATATGGACAGGATTATGTGGACTTCACCCGGAGCATTCCCAGGTGGATGCCCAGTTTCCGCCGCATGCGAAACGAGACGAATAACAGCATCCGGAAATACCTACTCCGGAGCATTATGGCAGAGCTTCATATTCTGCTCCTGCTCGTGCCGCTTTTTCTAAAGATGGTATGGCAGGCATAAACAAAGAATATGAGTCCCAAAGAGGTACAGATTGAATAAGAGACTATTCTCGAGCAAAAGTCGCATTGTTTTGAGCAGGATTATTATTGCCATTTTAGCGCTCTATATCCTTTTTAACCAACCGCCGGATTGCATCCCTGCGGCTATCCTGGATTTGTCCGAGATGATAGGATTTATGCTACTTGTTATGGCTGCATTCGGGCGAATGTGGTGCTTACTCTTTGTCGGAGGAAAGAAGAACGATATCCTCATGACATCAGGGCCTTATTCAATTGTCAGAAATCCACTGTACGTGTTCAGTTTTCTTGGCGCGGTTGGTCTGGGCATGACAGTAAAGAATCCATTATTAGCGCTGGCCCTTGCGGCAGCATTCATTGCTTACTACCCATTTGTCGTAAAAAAAGAAGAACAAAAGCTCGCTATTTTATTCGGAGATGAATACCGTGAATACCTTTCACGGACACCCCGCTGGTTCCCAAACTTCGGTTTATACAGTGAGCCAGATACTATGATGATACACACAGTATATATACGTAACGGGATCTTGAGTGGTATGTGGTTCATATGGGCCTTTTTGCTTTGGGAGTTGCTTGAATATATCCGCTCAACAGGATTGTTGAATTATGGAACGTAGGAAGCCATGCAAGGTGAGCCAATGCACCATCTTAGAGCAAACGCGGAAAGGATCAGTTGCAGCTTTACTAATTTAGAAAACGATTGATAGCGTTAGGAAATATGTATGCCCAGAACTATAGATTGCTTCCGAATACCATAATTAAATCAATAATTACAAAGACTAAAGATAGCTATAAGGGGTTGACATCCCTGACAAATTGATGATCTCTGCAATGGATAGCAGGTTTTGGGAGGGTAACCGACGTAATTCATGTCATTTTATAATCCTATGCCAGAAAGACCGGATCAGACAATCCGTGCGCCAGTTTGCTCACGCCCTGAGCAGTCGCGGCAACTCGGAGGCCAGCCATGTCATGAAATCGGGCTGCTTTTCGAACACCGGCCCTAGCACGGAGAGGCAGTACCATGCCTCGCTGACGTCGCCAGGAGAATATCCGCCGCCATAATCGTCTGGCATATCCTCTACACCGGCCATAACCGCCAGAATGTGGGGATTGGAATCAAAAGCTTTATCCAATGCATTCCTCGCTGCAGCCATGTCACCGGAGAGAAACCGCTCGATCGCACGACCCCAGGAAAAGATCGCAAGATCGTCTTCGGAATACCTATTCAAGAGCATGTGAGCCTTGAGCACGTCGCTCTCTCCCAGGTATAAGCCAAGCAGAGGGTCACGAACCCCCTGATTGTCATTGGGGTTCAGCGCAAGCATCTCCTCCATTGCAGCTATGGCCTCTCCCACCCTTCCCAGCGATGAGAGCAGGAACGCCTGGGTCTCAAGCGCCCTCATGAAAGGCCGTGTCTCCACGATGCCCCAGAAATGGCCTTTATTCTCCTCGAAAAACTCGGAGCCCATCTTCCGGCGGGTATCCTCCAGCACCTTCTTGAAAGCATCCACGCGTTTGTTCGGATCGGCGACGGTGAGCTGTATCACGACCATCCGGGCATCGATGCAATCAGGATCGAGTTCCAGGGCATTGCGGGCAAGCTCGAGGGATTTTCTATCGCTCGTCGCCTCCATAGACTGAAAGGCCAGCTCCTGGGCCGTCTCGATAGGGTCACCAGCAAACATCGATGTATCCCCGAGATCCTTCACGTTCTCCCTTTCCAATACCTTGCCGATGAATTTGTTCGCCTCGTCAATGTCTTCAAATTCCCTGCCCTGTAGCAGCTTCCCGATCTTCCGGTTCATGCGTTCGGTATCGAATGGCGAGAAGGAGACAGGAGGAGCGGCTTTCTTCAAAGATGCACGTGCCTTGGCAGGCTTGCGTTTGTTCTTAGTCTTTGACATGGTAGCTCTCCATTTATTCAACTTTAGTATAATATGATTGAACTACTCTATGGACAACCATTCAGTTTTTCAATCTAGAAACCACATATTATACCGAGATTGTTATAAAATTTATTTTTGTTTGTAGACTTTGCTTCTGTGTCCGATTCGAAGGACTAAGACTGTAATTCGCTGATCTTCGATTTTGCAGATTATACGCCAGTCGCCCACTCGATACTTCCAGAGCTCTCCATATTTAGGCCCCTGTAGTGCTTGGCCAATCGAGCGGGGATCATCAAGTCGAGCGACTCTTTCATGCAAGAAGCCCAGGATTCGGCGTGCTATTTCTCTATCGAGGCGGTCTAGATCCCGCACAGTTGCGGGATCTAGTTCAATCTTCCATGCCATAGTGTTTCATGATCTTCTCGATGGGCACAGTTTTTGTCCTGCCCGCCCGGATATCTTCCAGACGTTTTTCGGCAAGATATATGTCCTCGATGTCGTCTAAATACTCAAGGATCGCTTCGCGGGCATAGAAGGTCTTTGTGCGTCCTGTTGCTTTTGCTAAAGCATCAAGCCTTTCTTCAATTTCTGCAGGAAGTCTGATAGCAAGCATGGTTCGTTCTCCTATTGCTATACATGTATATCATATCGGCTAGAAAGTCAATCCCTATAGATGGACTACACTTTTATCATCAGCTCGGAATGCACGTATTAAGGTGCGATCAACACTCTGAGGTATTGCAGTTCCGTTGACGATTTCGTGAGGGAATATGCATGTGCCCAGAACTATAGATTGCTTCCAGAGATCATAAATTAATTAATAATTACAAATACTAAAGATAACTATAAGGGAGGGCAGGTTCCAGCTCATTTCAGGTTTCTGGTATAAACAGCAGGTTTTGTGTACTTGAGAAAGCTAGTCCTTCTTCAATGTTGGACATGGGGGTAGAGCCTCTTGAGCCTGATATGTAGTAGCTAATACTCGATCTGACAGTTGGTCCCCTTT
>Ga0208458_1002044_pt1 | contig 15494 bp, 18 predicted proteins | sample AD_UKC085_MetaG_FD_184432 | JGI IMG/M metagenome (GOLD analysis project Ga0208458, IMG submission 184432) | Active sludge microbial communities of municipal wastewater-treating anaerobic digesters from USA - AD_UKC085_MetaG (SPAdes) (version 2) | ecosystem: Engineered > Bioreactor > Anaerobic >... | reverse complement strand
TTTCCAAACGCCGCGTCCGCATCGGCCCTGATCGACCGCCTTACACACCACTCACACATCGTTGCCATCAAGGGCGATTCTTACCGGAAGCACGAAGCCAGGCAGGAACGTCGCGGCCAGACGGACGACCAGGACGAGTAGAACCTGAAGGGAAACTCGAAAGGGCCAAGGGTGTCGGCTATCGCCGACACCCTTCAAGCCATACCGACCACGATGTCCAGATTTCTACGTTTTACTGCGAGCGGCAACAAATTGTCTTCGTGAGTTGTTACACGTGACATAGACACCGTTCGGACACGGAATGCACGTCCATGTTTTTAAGGTGGTGCGCGAAGAGTTTGTCATCCCATGATCGACGTGACCAACTGGGGTGGGCGTTACAGCTTTGAACTGGTGGACGGGCCGGCGCAGTTGGATCAGATGATGGCGCAGGCTCGGGAAAAGGGGACGCGGGCGCGCCTGGTTGCCGGTTTCTGCTGGAAGTGGAGCGAGGTGCGGGCGGACGGCAGCCTGGAGCCCGATGTGAAGATCGGTGACTGGGAGCGCCTCTGGAACGCCAAGGTCCCGAAGGGCAGGGCGGCGCCGAATCCGCAGAAGCATCCATACACTCTGTGGGCCAACACCGAGATTGGCGAGGGCCAGGTGGGCTGCATCTACAGCGCGCAGGGCTTTGAATTCGACTCGGTGGGCGTCATCTGGGGGCGTGACCTTGTGTGGCGGACCGACCGGTGGGTGGCCCAGCCAAAGGAATCCAGGGACTCGCCGGTCAGGAACTCCGGGGACGAGATGGTGAACCTGGTGCGCAACGCCTATCGGGTGCTGTTGACGCGCGGCATCCGGGAAACCAGGGTGCTGTGCCTGGATCCCGAAACCCGGGACCATCTGGCGAAACTTGCGGCAGGGGGAAAGACGTCGTGAGCGATTTAAACAGCGTTGTTGCGGCCCTGCGCGAATTTGCCGCCGCAAGGGACTGGCGGCAGTTTCACGACCCGAAGAACCTGGCCATGGCCCTGTCGTCCGAGGTTGGCGAACTCTGCGCCCTGTACCGCTGGGTCCGAACCGAGGACGCCGACGCCTTCAGCCATGACCCCAAGAACCGTCCCCGCATCGAAGACGAACTCGCCGATGTCACGATCTTCCTGCTGCTCCTGGCCGACCGCACCGGCATCGACTTGGAAGAGGTGGCATTGAAGAAGATTGCCCAGAACGCTGCGAGGTACCCCGTCGAGAAGAGTCGTGGTGTGTCGGAGAGGCCAGAGCCGGGGTGATTGATTTATTCGGGAGAGGAATCAAGCTGCAAGTACATCCGCCAACCGTCTGATACTCCTTCCGCACTTGTTGTATACCGCCATCAAATCAACCGGATCAGCTGTTGGTTGCAGTGGATGCCAAACTGCCTTGTAAACGTTGATTGCAGCCATGGCGAGCGAGTCGGCGCTTTTCTGGCTGGTTCTGCAGACCCAGAATTCGTCCCAAGGCTGTTCGGATGACTGTTGGGCATTCGCCAGGTCTGGAAGAATCACGGCAATCTCTGGGATTTGTTTGACTGCATGGTGAATCGTGGCGTCCGGCTTGTTGTTCCGGGGCCCCTGCCATCCCCATTCCCAACGAACGACTGTCCCGCCGAGCATGGAGCGGGCCGCGATTTCCGCCATCAGGCGAAAGGAGAGGGCATGTCGGGTGGTTGCAGGGCTTCCCGCTGGCGACGGCAACCCTGCCAAGGCCTCGATGTGGCGCACGACATCCATCCTGTCGTCGGCCTGCAGGACGGCTTCGACATATCTAAATGGCCCTGCCAATTCATCGAAGGGAGCCCAAGGTGGCCGCTTCATCTCGCGCTGCGCCATGAACGAGCCCAAGCGATGCAGGTTGCCCGACTGGATGTTGAAGCTGAGTTCGCCACCGTTATCGCCCGGTCTTACGATCCCTCGAATGTCGTACTGCCCGGTACACGGATGGGTCTCGACCACGAACAATTTCTCTTTCGCCTCGTGCCGCCGCATCAAGTCCGCGATGATCGCCCAGGTGATGGCTTCGCGAAACCGGTAGTTTGGGTACGTGCTCATCAAATCTATCCCGCCAGTAATCCTTCCTGTCAGTAACAACTACGGGGGCGCATCATCTGACCTTACGAGGTCTTTCCACTCCGAGAGCCTGCGCAATGAGTTCGAATCCCGCATCATCCCGGAATGGTTTCAAATCATCTTCCAGACCTCTAAGCCTGACCTTCTGCCAACCAGTTTCCGCGCGATGCTCCTTGATGAACTCCGGGGTCAACGTATAGAACTCGGTTGTTTTCTCGCCGGTTGATCCGTCTTTACCTTTGTTGAACTCACCGATGTTTAGGAACACGACCACAAGAAAGTCGAACGCATCCAGTGTCTGTTCCCTGACGGGAAAACCCCTGTCGCAGTCGCTTGCAAAACGGCTTTTTACCTGGATCCTGACAAGGCTCTTTTCTCCGGGCGGAGTTTGCCTACGGGGGTCCGGGTGTATGCAAATCAGATCATATCCCTCGTTTCCCGGCGGGGCCTTGTACGCAAGTATGTTCCTGCGCATCAGATATCCCATGACAAGATACTCGGCCCCTTCGGAAACCACCGGAAGCCTCAGATAGTCGCGGTGTGAACCTTCCGCGGTTTCCAGGCTGTCAGGGCCTGTGGTAGTTGGCTTCTTTCTCTTTTTAATAGTTGTTTCTGCCATTCTTGCCATCCTTCGCGACTGGATTGTGGCTGTGTCGCCACGGCTGGTCGCCCCTTGCTCACAAAAATTTTGTCGCAACTCTCAGGTCGATCTTTTGCAAGATTATGATGGCTTCACGGTTTTCAAAAAAGCCCTGAATTATTTGCATCAAGTCCTACAAGTTCATAAACTCAGCGCGTCTCAATACACCACTTTGATTCCCGATTGGGTCTGGGATTACGGCAGCTTGCTGCCGGTGTGGATGTATCCTGACAGGAGAGTTTGACTCAACGGCTGTTCATGACTGTTTCTGCGCCCCCTGCGCACGCCTTGCTCCAGGCGACCTCCCGGACCCGGGGAGGGGTAGATGGTCCAGACAGCCCTGTTTCTGGAGCACACACCAATGAAAGTTCTTCACGTCATCCATGGGTATCCGATGCGGTATAACGCCGGGTCGGAGGTGTACACACAGACATTGTGTCAGTCGCTTGCCGATCGGCATGAAGTCCATGTGTTCACCAGGGAAGAGGATTCGTTCGGGCCTGATGCACGCTTGCGGCAGGATCGTGACCCGAACGACGACAGAATCCAGCTTCACATCGTCAATAATCCGCGCAACAAGGACAGGTATCGTGACCAGGGCATTGATTTGGTCTTTGGGCAGGTTCTACGCCAGGTACGCCCAGAAGTCGTTCATATTGGTCACCTGAACCACCTTTCGACATCGTTGGTGGACGAGGCTGTGATCAGGCATATTCCGATCGTGTTCACCCTGCATGATTTCTGGCTGATGTGTCCACGTGGCCAGTTCATGCAGATGTTTGGCGGCGACAGGGGTGACGTGTGGTCAACGTGTCCCGGTCAGCAGGACGAGCGTTGCGCGACGGCATGCTACGCCAGGTACTTCGGTGGTGGCGCGGAGGATCTTGGTGTCGACAGCGATTATTGGGCCGGGTGGGTTGCAAGAAGGATGGCCGAGACGCGGCGTGTGGCCGGACTTGTCGATCTCTTTGTTGCACCATCCAGACATATTAGGGGAAGGTTCCTCGCCGAATTCGGCACTCCCCCGGACAAGCTACGTTATCTGGACTATGGATTTGATCGGGCTCGGCTGTCCGGACGCAATCGAAACTTTGGCGAGCCTTTCACATTCGGCTACATCGGGACTCATATACCGGCCAAGGGCATCGACTATCTGATCAAGGCGTTCTCGGAGCTTTCGGGTGAACCCCGGCTTCGGATTTGGGGACGTAACTCGGGCCAGGATACCCAGGCGCTTAAGGCCTTGGCCAGAAACTTCGTGCCCGGCGTGTCCGGGCGGATTGAGTGGCTGCCGGAGTATCGGAATCAGGAAATTGTGCGCGACGTGTTCAATCATGTGGACGCGATTGTTGTCCCGTCTATCTGGGATGAAAACTCGCCGCTGGTGATTCACGAGGCTCTGCAGGCGGGGGTACCAGTCGTCACTGCCGATGTCGGCGGAATGGCCGAGTACGTTCATCATGAGGTGAACGGGCTTCTATTCCGGCATCGTTCGGTCCAGTCGCTTGCGGACCAGATGCAGAGGTTTGTATCGAATCCGGAAATGGCCCTGGCTCTTGCCGCCAGGGGGTACATTCAGGACCCCGAAGGCGATGTGCCGTCGATCCAGGATCATGTTCGTGAAATCGAGCGGATATACGAAGACGTCATCAAAGCGCGACGCCAGGATGGATCCGGGGCAAAAGGTCCCTGGCGGATCACGTTCGACACCAATCCCGACACATGCAATCTGCACTGTGTGATGTGCGAGCAGCACTCGCATCTCCGAAAGGGTGGCGGCCAGCCAGCGCCAGCGACCGACCACCGAATCATGGATCCCGAATTGATACGCATGGTGGTGGCCGAGGGTGTCGGGCGCGGTTTGCGGGAAATCATCCCGTCGACGATGGGCGAACCGTTGCTTTATCCGCACTTTGACGTGCTCCTGGACGCGTGTCGGGAATTCGGCGTCAAGATGAACCTGACGACGAACGGCACATTTCCAAGACATGGCGCCGAATGGTGGGCACAGCGCATTGTACCGGTGACGTCCGACGTGAAGATATCCTGGAACGGCGCGACCAAGGCAACCCAGGAAGCGATAATGCCCGGTTCCAGGTGGGAAGACCGGTTGGCCGCGGTCAAGGCGCTGGTAATTGTGCGTGACGCCCATGCCGCGGCCGGTGGCAACTGGTGTCGCATTACTTTCCAGGTAACGTGGATGGAATCCAATGTTGGCGAACTTGCCGATATCGTAAGGCTTGCCGTCAGTTTGGGTGTGGATCGACTGAAAGGTCATCACCTGTGGGTTCACTACCCTGAGCTCGAAAATCTGTCGCTGCGTCGAAACATTGACGCCAGACGCCGATGGAACAGGGCTGTGGATGAAATGCGCAGTGCTGCGATGGAGACGGAACTGCCCGGTGGCCGCCATATCCTGCTTGATAATGTCCTTCCGTTGAAGCTCGATGCTTTGGAAGAGAATTCTGCAGATGGGGATTGTCCTTTCCTGGGGCGTGAAGCCTGGATCAACGCCCAGGGGCGTTTTGACCCGTGTTGCGCCCCGGACGAACAACGAAAATCCCTGGGAAGGTTTGGAAGCATCCGTGACCAGGGAATCATGGAAATCTGGGGCTCGGACAATTACAGGCAACTGGTGAATACCTACACCGACAGGGAAATCTGTCGTACCTGCACGATGCGCAGGCCCTGTGAGGTGGCAATATGAAATGGTCGGAAATATCGGTTTCGAAGGACGGTACGCATCACGTTGTAAATGGGGTGCCGTTGTACGCAGCGCGATTTGAACAGGTGCTGAAGTTCCATGAACCCGGTCTGGCGCCGGTGTCACTTAATGGACTGGCCTGGCATATCAAGCTGGACGGCACGGATGCGTATCAGGAACGTTTCAGGCGGACCTTTGGTTTCTACGAGGGGCTGGCCGCTGTCGTGTCTGATGACGGCTGGTATCACATAAACCCGGAAGGGATTCCGTTGTACGCGGAACGCTATGCCTGGTGCGGAAACTTCCAGAATGGCCTGTGCACGGTTCGCACATATGAAGACCGCCATTTTCACCTCAGGACCGACGGTTCGAAGGCCTACGAAGGTTCATGGCGGTACGCAGGCGACTTCAGGGATGGGATTGCAGTGGTTCAAGGCGATGATGGCCTCTCCACCCACATTGATTCGTCGGGGCAGCTTCTCCATGACCGATGGTTTCTTGATCTTGACGTCTTTCATAAGGGATTTGCGCGTGCCAGGGATCAGTTTGGATGGATGCACGTGGACCCTCAAGGAATTCCGGCATACTGGCGAAGGTATGCGTCTGTGGAGCCTTTCTACAATGGCCAATCCCGGGTTGAACGTGTGGACGGGGGATTGGAAGTCATTGATGAAACGGGCAGGGTGATTGTTGAACTTCGACCAACGCCCATGATGCCGCGGGTCGAAGGGGAAATCCTGGCGCGCACGGCTTGGGGACGGGTACAACTTGTCTCACACGATGGGAAGCCTTCCCATGTTTCCAAGTGGACTCGCGGGAGTAATGACCGCGAGGTGGATGTGTTGCTAACCCTCCGAGGCACCCCAGGAGTCCCGGCTCTGCTCGCAAGATCGCGTTGCGACATGAACGATCAACTGTTGCTAAGTTATTGCCCTGGAAAAGCGGTTGGCGATCCACGGAGTCTCACTGTCTATCCGGAAAGTGAATCAATACGGGTGTTGATTGACATCCTTAATGTTTGTTCGGTGATGCACGACTCGGGTTGGGTTCATTCTGATATACATCCAGGGAATGTTCTAACCGGAAATCCTGCGACCCTTCTTGATTTCGCATGTGCGGTGCGTTCCTCATATGACCATCCGTGGCGTGGGGAAATCAATTGGGGGGTATGGGAATATGTTCCTCCTGAGATGCTGTGTGACTACGGTGAAATTTCGCCGGCTGCAGACGTTTATTCCTCGGCCGCCTTGAGCATTGCGATGCTCACAGGGTCGAAACCGTTCTCGGTACAAGTAGGCAAAGTGTATTCAAGTGGTGGCTGGCCAGCGGTCAGACATGCGTTCCTGGACGAACGCGCAAAATCGGGTGCCTGGGCGATTAGGGAGTCTTTGTTATCAGTCCTGGCACCAGCTCTGGCTGTCAATCCTGCCGACCGGCCGACCGCACGGCAGCTTTCCATGGAGTTAGGCAATGTCTGAAGATTTGATGAGGCTCGAACTCGCCCGGATTTCGCACCTGATGTATGAGCGCGGTTATAACTCTTCCATCAATGGGAATATCTCCTGGCGCCAGGATAACAATACTTTGTTGATGTCACCGTCAGGCGCGCATCTCGGGTTTATTCAACCTGATGATTTCGTTGTGACGGATTTGGATGGTTCACCGCTTGCGAAATGTCGGAAACAGACGTCGGAATATCGAGTTCATGTGGAGATTCTGAAAGCAAGACCCGACTGCCGATGTGTAATTCACGCACACTCCCCATATGCGATAGCAGCTTCGGTGATCGGGATTGACTTGAACAACACCTATATTTCTGTCGCACCCGTCCCCACGACATCGTATGCGAGAGCCTCTTCTGGTCAGAGTGTCGATGTGTTGCGTCCCTACGTTCAAGACTACAATTGGGCGATTCTGCCGCGTCACGGCATTGTCGTCTGGGCCGACTCAGTTTGGAACGCCTTCCTCCGCGTCGAGGGTCTCGAAGACTACGCCAGGGTTATGATTGTCTCGCATGCTTGTGGTCCCGTTCAGCCAATGACGTGCGAACGCAGGCGCGAACTCCTCAATTTTTGGGGGTTGGAAAAGCTGGTATGACAATGTTGCCAGATCCATTCGTGCTATTTATCAGGCACGGCGAGCGTAATGCTCTGCCCCCTGATGATCCGTACGCTGATGTTGATTTGACACCTTCTGGATATGAGGCTCTAGCCGAATTCACCTATTCATATAGAGGACAAGTTGCTTGGACAGCCGCGAGCCCATTCCTTCGTTGTCGGGCCACGGCCCGGGCGTTTGGGCCCGAACCCGAGGACGATACACGCTTGGGACATCATGGTCCGTGGGTATTCGATCCCGTTTTAGCCGCAAGAGAGTTCAAATCGAGGGGAACCGGCGGCGTGGTCGCCGAGCAAATGGCAGGGGTCACGTTACCGGGAATGCGATCGCCCGAAGCCGCGGTGAGAATTCTGCTCTCCGCCGGTTTCGAACGGATTGAAAGGGGCTCTGGTGTGTGCGTTTCGCATGACGCCGTTCTGATGCCCGCAATTGCCTGGCTTTTTGGCATCGATTCACTTGATGGTTGGCTTGCGCCGCTTGATGGTTTTGTCATGCGGATCGGCAGGAGCGGACCCGTGCTTCTTTGGAAGGGAAAGGAGCGGCTATGGTAACTGTCGGACTTTATGGAATAAGAGATACTACTCACGGACAACAGCCAACCTATACACATGATCACGGTGTGGTGATAATGCGCGATGGGCGGGTCGAATCGGTGGTTGAGCTTGAGCGCTGGACCGGCCGGAAGCATGACAATCGTCTGCATCGATATCTGCCCGAGATTCTCGCCGCCATGGTGCCTCCTGAGGAGATAGTGCGTTTCGCGAGCGTCAATGCGTTCGTCGGAAGCAGTTTCGTTTCCGATGATGGAAATTTTCGCATTGAGCCGCGACAGGAGGTTTCAATTTCGGACGAGCCAGTTCCTGCCGATGTGATCTGGTATCCCGACGGGATCAATCGTCGTCCGGCAGAAGGCTGGGTTGTTTGTCATGAACTGGCTCATGTTGCTTCGGTTCTGCCTTTCTGCGGATCATTTGAAAACGGCGCGCTGGCGGCCCATGTAGATGGAGGGGCCTATCGCTCTGCGAGTTCATTCTGGAGAGTTGAGTCCGGAAGACTGCGGCTCGAGGAAGCCTCCTGGGAAGGGTTGAAGGACGTGGTAAACAACTTCAACGTAAATCCCGCGGTGCGATCAATCCTGGGCTTTGCGTCTGAAGAACACCTGTCCATTCCCGGCAAACTGATGGGGTATGCAGTTCTGGGGCGACCTGATGGCGAAATGGAAGAGTGGCTTCGGTCAAACGGCTGGTTTCTTGGTCTGGACGACCGGGTCGCTGCTGAAAAGGTGATGGAGCGTATCGGGAGTCTTGATCCAAGAAATTCCAGATGCCAGGACTTGTGCGCATCTATTCAGTTGGCATTCGAAAAGGCGGTTGTACAGAAGTTCGTCGAGCAGTCGCGGCATTCGGGAACCCTTTATTATTCCGGTGGGGCCGGCTTGAATGTGCCAACCAACACAAAGCTTCTTCAGTATTTTGATAACGTCTATGTTCCCCCTGCGACAAACGATAGTGGGCTGGCCCTTGGGGCTGCAGCCTGGCTCGAATACCTGGACCGTGGCTCGCTGCCGATTCATTCCCCGTTTCTAAGTACCTTTGATTGTCCTGTATCGGAACCGTCGGTGGATGCCATAAAGGACGTGGCCGATGCTCTGGTCTCGGGAAAGGTGATTGGCGTCTGCAACGGGGCTGGCGAGATCGGGCCCAGGGCACTGGGACACAGAAGTATTCTGGCATTGGCTGACAGTGTTGAGCTTCGCATTCGTGTCAGCGAGACCATCAAGAAACGCGAGTGGTATAGACCGCTGGCGCCGATTCTGTGCGCGGATGCAGCAGGGCAGGTTCTTGAACCCAAGGCTCTTGAAAGCAGGCTGTCCAGATGGATGCTGGGTAGTTGGAGTGTAAAACCACAATGGCACCAGCACCTTGCCGGCGTGGTTAATGTGGGCGGTATGGTACGCGCACAGGTTGTTGACAACGACGGACACAACGAATGGATGCACGCGCTGCTTTCCTATCTTTGGGAGAAGTTTGGTGTGCCAGCCTTGATAAACACATCGTTCAACGGACATGGTCTGCCGATTGTGCAAAGGCATGATGAAGCGCTGAGGCTGGCGGCTGAACTGGGACTGGATGGAGTTGTCGTTCATGGATGCCTACATCGATTCTGACGCTTTAGATCTGTCCAACCGGTTCGCCAGCATTAAGCTGGAAAACCTTGCTCGCGCTGATGCCTGCTCTTCAAACGGCGTGGTCGAAGTTGATGCGCTTCCCTGCAAGTTGACTTTGCAGACCACGGATGTCTGCAATTTGTCGTGCCCTCATTGCCAGATACCGCGCCAGCACAAGAAGCACCATATGTCCGCCGCCTGGCTTGAGATCCTTGCAGATACGCTGTTTCCCTTCCTGATCGAACTTCATCCCACTAATCTTGGGGAACCATTTGCATGGCCGCATTTTCATCGCTTGTGCTGTCTCATGGATGAATTTGGTGTCGTTCTGGATTTGACGACTAACGGCACATATCTGAGCCGGGAGCGGGTAGAATGGATATCCCCCATAGCTCGGGAAATCAAGATTTCCTTTGACGGTGCAACTGCGCCTACCTTTGAACGCTTTCGTCTGGGCGCGAGTTTTGAAGATGTTTGCGGCAATGTCCGCGGGTTAGTGGACCGGTTGAGAAAGGTGGCTACCAGAAACGCGCTGGTGACCCTGCAGATGACGTTGATGAAGGACAATTTTCGGGAATTGCCGCGGCTGATTCATCTGGCGCATGAATTGGGTGCGAATAGGGTCAAGGCTTACCACATGTTCAGCTTCAATCCTGAAACCAGAGAACAGTCATTGATGCATGATCTAAGCGAATATGAGCAGGACGTGCTGCCCCGGGCGTTGGAAGCCGGTCTTGAGACAGGCATCGACCTGCAACTTGCCGAACCTTCCGGCGGTCGCTTAAACGATCTGAGACATCAGCGATGCTTCCTTCCCTGGCATGAGTCCTGGGTGGATATCGACGGTTCCGTTCTGGTCTGTCATTCGCATGGAGGGGTTGTTGCCGGCTCTTTGAACCATTTTGATTCTGCCTGGAACGGGCCTGTCTACAAAGAAATTCGCGCAGGACTGGCTGGTGGGGTGCCCCGCGGGATGTGCAAAGGCTGTGGAATGAATCTGGTTAAGACATTTGAGCACGAACAGATCCCTTTCGATCCGCCATCGTTTCTTGGGCTCACGGAGGAGAATGTCGTGGTCCGATGGAGCGGTCGTATGAGGCCATTCGACCTTCGCGGCCGCAGGGAATGGAATGCTGAGCCTGAAGCGTCATCAAACCGGGAGCCTGCATGAAAGCACCAAATGATCCCTCGGAAATCGTCGGGTATGTCAGAGGTCTGCCTGCAGGGGAACGACTGGCCCGAAACATTGCCCTGCTTGATGCGGTTCCGCTAATAGATCTTGAGCTTGCATCAATCTGCAATGTTTCCTGTTCTTTTTGTCCGCGGCAGCAGGTTGTTCGGAGTGACATGCTGATGAGCGAGGCGACGTTTCTTGCCTTTCAGTCATTCCTGCCACTGGGTGCGGTCATAATGATCAGTGGAATGGGGGACTCGTTGCTTCACCCGCGGGCCGTGGAGATGGTCCGGTCACTGGTTGACCGCGGCCACTCTGTTTGTCTGGTAACCAATGGACTTAGATTGACGCCAGATTGCCAGCAACACCTGATTGGTGCGGGGATCTCGCAGTTTCAGGTAAGCCTGCACGGCCTTGATGCTGATAGCGCTGCACTGAAGATTACTGAACCGTACAACCTTCAACTGGTTCTGGCAAATCTTGAATATCTGTCCCGCAATAGACCGAATCATTTGAGAGTCCGCGTGAATTTCGTGGAAACGCCGGGGAACGCGGTTGCTGCGCGAACGGTTGAAGCATATGCCAGTAACCAGGGCTTTGAATATTATCATCGAAGGCTGCATTGCCGGGGGGGCGCCTTAGGTGAAGGTCGGCCGGCAGCACGGGATGAGGGGTGCGGGATTTATTCTTCAGTCACTTTCATCAGTAGTGACGGGAACATTTTGCCTTGCGTCAACGACGTCAGCGGCAATGGTTTGCTTGGAAACGTCCGAACTGTCGCGTGGTCAGATGTGAAAGCCTGGAAGTTCCGCACTATCAATGAGGGAAAGTGGTTTCCTTCGTGCCAGCATTGTGATGATGACTACCGGTGGGTCCTTATCGGAATGAGGTCGCTTGACCAGGCGTGACCTGTCCACGACATTTTGCCGGGTTGTGGATGGGTATTCTCGACCTAAACCCCTTTTTAGCTACGGTTGTCGGAGAGTAGCTTGGAGTGACTCACATACTGTCCCCCTGAGAGAGCGAGACACCAGATAGGGTAGGATATTGACCCGGGGCAGCGGAAGGAAGCCGTAGGCTGACTGGAGCTGCCCCGGGTGCGCAAACCTGCCAGGAGGTGTCGGATGCCTAAGGAACCTAAGTTTACGGAAGAACAGAAGTACGAGATCGCCCTGGACCTGATAAGCGGCAAGCTGTCGCACGGGGAAATATGTCGCAAATGGGACATCAGCGCGACGTATGCGTACAAGCTGAAAGACCGGGCGATGGACGTGCTGCGAGCCGGCATGGGCCAGCCAGGCGGCGTAGGGCGTGCGGACCAGAAGACGACGACTCTTGAGCGTCGTATAACCGAGCTTGAACAGTTGGCCGGCGACCAGGCCCTGGCGATAAGGCTGCTAAAAAAAACGAAACAGTAAGAGATGTTGCCCGGCAAATGAAGGAATCAGGCAAAGCAAGCGTAAGACGCATTTCCAAGGCCCTGGAAGAGCCTGTATCGACCATCGGCCGATGGTGCGCCCCGTCTGCATCTGTCCCCCTTGAAATGACTTCCCCGCGCCCTGGGCGAACTGATCCGCGGGTGACGGAATTGATACTGGTCCTTTGCGAAGAAGACCGAAACCGCAAGCACGGCCACCGCAGGATCCGTGCGCTGCTGAATCGTCGTTATGGCCTGCATGTCAATCGCAAGACGGTTTATCGCATCATGAAGGCACAGGGGCTTTTGCAGGAAAAGCTGCGCTACAAGCAATTCCGGACGGGACTCGTTTCAAAGATGACGCCAGATGCCCCGAACCACGGCTGGCAGGTCGACATGACGTCATTCAAGCTGTCTGACATGACGACCTTGTACCTGGAAATCGTCATCGACTGCTGTACCCGCAAGATTGTCGGCTGGAACCTGGACCGCCGCTGCCGAGCAAAAGAATGGATCGCGGCTGTCCGCACTGCCCTTGAAAACCAGGGGCTCATCGGGTCGGAAGACTGCCGTTTCCTGACCATCCGGTCTGACAACGGCGCACAGCCTTGCTCGAAGGACTTTGTAGCCTACCTTTATGAAAACGGCGTGGCCGGCGAATACACCGGATACAACGCCCCGAACGACAACGCCTTTGTCGAACGCGTCATGAGAACCATCAAGGAAGAAGAAATCTGGGCCAACCAGTACGACTCATGGGCCGAGGCCCACCAGGCCGTCGAAAAGTACATAACGTATTACAACTCTGAAAGAATTCACTCGGCGCTCAACTACAGAACGCCGAACGAAGCGGAGGCCGACTGGATGTCCCAATCGGCTGCATAAATCTGTCTTGCTTTCTGGGGGACACTACGCTCAAGCGGCGTAACGCTCAGTTGGAGAGGGAAGATCAGCGTCTGCAGAAGCGTCTTGCGGACGCGGAATTGATAATTGAGGTCCAAAAAGTGTCGTTGCTACTGAATCGGACGTCGGGGACGGCGGAAACAGACTGGGACGGCGAGAAATGATCCAGGTTGCGCAGGAATTGGCTTCGATGGTTGGTGTGGCCCCAGCGTGCCGGGTAATCGGCCTGCCACGGGCAACATCGGATAACCCGAACAGCGGCCCGTCCCCTGAAGCCTGTGTCAGAGCTTTCTGCGGCGATTTCTTTGACTGGTACAATAACGAACACCGGCACAGCGGGATTGCCATGCTGACGCCGGCTCAGGTACATTGCGGCAATCCGAACGAGGTGTTACAGCGCAGGCGTCAAGTACCGATGGCCGCCTGGCTGGCACATCCCGAGCGTTTTACGAAAGGAATGCCCCGGCTACGGGCCCTACCGAGCATCGCCTGGATTAACCCGCCTCCAGAATCCCCGGATGCGGCGGTACCGGAGTTAGCTTAAATTGTGGACGGCATGTGTCTCAAACTAGTTGACAGGTTCCGGTGGCCGATCTGTTTTCCTGTGTTGAAACCACTGTGCACCATTGGGAGCCTGATGAACATGATAAGGTTACAGGAGTTCCAGGTTCGTTCAGAAGCGTCTTGAAAAACCTGGAAACGCTAAAGGCGAGCGGATCATCCAGGGCTGGAATCGCGGTTAACATCACTCCTGTCACCGCTGGACATGTATTTGACATTGTTAAAGCTGTGAAGGTCTCCGGTGTTTCTCTAGATTATATCGTTCTGCAGAGAATAATTCCTTTGGGTCGGGCTTCCCGAGCATCGAACCTGACCCTTACGCGAAGTGACGTCGACGACGTACTGCCAGCATTGGAGAAGGTTGAGAGGGAACTCGGCGTCGAGGTTACTGTGGAAGATCCTTTCCCGTTATGCGTAGTTCCGGATCGTTATCGACGTTTCATGCGACGCTGTGAATGGGGGTACAGCAAGGCATCGGTAGATCATCTAGGAAATCTTTCAAGGTGCGGTGCCGACCCTCGCTATCGTTTGGGAAATGTGTTTGAAGCGCCGCTTCAGGAAATATGGGCAGCATCAGGAATTCTAGCCTCCTTTCGAGGGAAGGAATACCTGCCCGGGCGATGCCGGGTTTGTGGAGAATTGGACAGGTGTGGTGGTGGGTGCCCGTTAAGTTGTGAGATTGAGCGAGATCATGGAATTGATTACCTATACTCGGAGTTTGAAAGGCTTGACCGTGTTGTGCATGGTGATCTGTCATTCAGGCCGGCACGCGAAGAGGAGCTGTCCAGCATTCTTCAGATCGAATGGGGCAATTTTAAGGGCTACGGCCACATATTTTCGGTGGATAGCATCCGATATTGGTTCGCGCACAATCCGGGCATGTTCTTCATTGTGAGGGATTCTCTGAACTGGGTGCTGGCTTACGCAACGATTGTTCCGATTACTCAGAAGTTGTATGAGAGAATTCTGCATGGCGAGGTGTCTTCACATTCTCAATTTTCACCAGAAGAGGTTGTTCCCGGGATGGATTCAGACCACTGGCATTTAGAGGTTATCGCCACTGTTCCCTCGCGTTCGTTCGCTAGGGTGGGGGGCTATCTAATCCGTGAGGTAGGATCCTTTCTCACTACGCATGCAAAATACGTGACTACCTCGCCTATTACGGAAATCGGAAAGCGCCTTTGCAGCTATTTCGGATTCGAAGAGGTGGCTACCGAGTCGTTTGGATGTGAGTCCTATCCAATATTTCGAATCTGCATCGATCCTGACGATGTCAAAAAACGTCTGGCTAAGTATTGACGGGATTGTTACCTGTTGTCCGGTGCTGTCCCTCGCTAAAATTGGATGAGTAAAGGTTATAACTGAAATGCCTGTCATTCTTGATGAAATGGGCGAGAAACTTGTCAAGTGACAGCAAGAATGAGGTTGGCGCCAAGAAATGCAAGATCGTGATACTCCCGGTTGGTGTCGGCGCTATTGAGGATCTGGAGGCGGATGTATGAGTGTCGATGCTCTTACTGGGCAGATCCAAAATGAGTTGTCAGGGGTGTTGCCGCTCGTCGTGATCCGTAGAAATCTGGACATCGTGGTCGGTGTTGTCTGAGGGTCGGCGGGAGCCGACCCTATCTTCCGCTGCCCGGTTCGGTGTCTTACTCGTCCTGTTCGTCCGGTTGGCCTTTACGTTCCTGCCTGGCCTCGTGCTTTCGATAGGAGTCGCCTTTGATGG
>Ga0208458_1002040_pt1 | contig 15509 bp, 16 predicted proteins | sample AD_UKC085_MetaG_FD_184432 | JGI IMG/M metagenome (GOLD analysis project Ga0208458, IMG submission 184432) | Active sludge microbial communities of municipal wastewater-treating anaerobic digesters from USA - AD_UKC085_MetaG (SPAdes) (version 2) | ecosystem: Engineered > Bioreactor > Anaerobic >... | reverse complement strand
CAAACATAGAAGATTTAATGAAAGTGAAGGGAATTGGACCCAAAACCTTGGAGAAAAACAAAGACCGCTTAACTGTGGAGTAATGATTATAAATGAAGAATGCAGAGTTGAGTATGTGGAATGAATTAAGTCAGGAGTCGTCACTGCTAAAATAACTGAAAACTTCTCTCAAATTTATTCAGCAGTGAGGACTCGTGACGGCAAATGAAGAATATGAGTTGTCCCGAAAATAGGGGACTAAAATTAAAAGGATTAAATCCCGTTAATCCAATTATCTGATTTCTAATTTAATAATTTAACTTTATCAACCTTCTCAACCCTCTCAACCTTCTCAACCCTCTCAACCCTTTTATACGAGTGGTTGACGAGGACATCAACCTTCCGACCTTCTCAATCATCTATCACTTTCCAGACCTTTGTAACGGCTTGTTTATCTCCACATTGCACTTTTATCAAATAAACCCCGGCAGGAGTATTATGTCCCTTATTATCTTGTCCTTTCCAAAAGACCTTATTTTCTCCTGCGGTTAATACACTACTTTCACTATAAACCAATTGACCCTTGAGGTTATAGACAGAAGTTGTTAATAGAGCTGATTTTTGGGTAGTGATACTGATGTTCAGTTCAGAAGTAAAAGGATTGGGATAAACAGCATTGATTGCCAACTCGGGAACGGCAGGCAAAACAACATCCTCAACATCATTTCCGCCCCATATTATAGTTACAAATTCCGGATGGTCAATATAAGGATTGCGGTTATTTTGGTAATTATAAACACCCGTGTTACGAGTAATTTCTGCTGCATCGGGAGGATCAAAGCTATGCCAGATAAGCAATGTAGGTAACATATCCACATTTTGCTGAATTAAACTTTCTCCACTGTAACGAGTGTAAAAATAAAGTAACGCTCTGGCAATATTACCCTTAAATTCATCTGCGGGCTCAAAAACCATTCTGTTCTGAGCATTATAACCCCTGTAACTTTGCCAGGGTGTATAAGTGTAATAAACAGTGGCAGTATTATGATTGGCAACTACATCAAAAGGATAATTACCCCGGGAGCTGTTTACTACGGAATTAGTTATAAACAGATGATGGAGGTCTGATTTCTTTTTATCAGTATCAGTTCCATTGAACCAGCTTTGCGCATAAGTATGTTCCGTATTGGGATTGGAACTTCCCGTATAGTTAAAACCCACATAATATTCCTGTCCCGTATACACACAGGTTACATAGCCATCAAAGTTATCCAGGGTTTGATAGAGAACAACCTTGGAAGCATCGTAACTGGTATTGGTATTATTGGAAATTAAATTCCGTAAACCATTGAATAGAGCATCACCAGTTAAATTAATAACGCCGTCATAATAATCTGCCTTCAGGCAAAAAGCAACACTGAATAGCAGTAAGAGCAGAAAAGGTTTTAGCTTATTCCTAAACATTTTTTCCTTATTTTAACAGCATAATTCGGATTGGGGATGTTCTCCCTTACTTGTAAACAGCTCATTTTCTATCAATTCAATCAGCAGATGGATAATAATTCCGTGAATTTCCTGAATGCGAGCTGTGTTATCAGAGGGCACAATAATTTCATAATCACAAAATCCTTTCAGTTTGCCGCCTTCTTTTCCCAAAAGAGAAGCAGTAAAACATTCCTTCCTTTTAGCTGTTTCCAAAGCTTTGATAATATTGGTAGAATTCCCGCTGGTGGAAAATCCTAAAACCAAATCCCCTTTTAAGGCAAAAGCATCCACGCCTCTGGCAAAAACATTATCCCAGCCATAATCATTAGCTACGCAACTTAAATAGCCGGGATCGCTTAAAGCAATAGCGGAAAGAGCGTTACGGTCTTTATTAAAACGCCCTGAAAGTTCTTCCGCAAAATGAATAGCATCACACATTGAACCGCCATTTCCACAGGCAATCAGTTTTCCCTGTTTTAGCAAAACATCTGCCATTTGTTTTGCCATTGCTTCAATTTGTTTAAGAATGTTTTCTCTATTCAGTACTCGGGAAATTAGTTCCTGTGCTTCTTGGAAGGTCTCTTTAATTGTGCTGTTCAAGTTTAGTTGCTCCTTACAGGTTTTCTTTCACTTTCACCCTGGTTTTCAATTCCTGCTCTTCTATATCATCAAATTCTTTCAAAATCTGATTGATCAGACGCACTCTTTCCTTATAGGGCAGAAAGGCACTTTTGAAACCGTTTAAAATGATATATTTCACAGTAGGATAATCCAAACCAAGTTCATTGATAGCCAGCATATATTCATCGGTAACGGTTGTATTACTTATCGTTCTATTATCGGTATTGATTGTTACCCGCAAACCATAATTAATATATAAATCAATAGGATGTCTGCGAATATCAGGAACAGCTTTTGTATGCAGGTTGCTGGTTAAACAAATCTCTAAAGGAATCCTGTGGTCATTTACATAATTTAACAGGTCTCCATCTTCCACCAAACGTGTTCCGTGTCCAATTCTATGGGTTCCACAATAATGCAATGCCTGATGGATACTTTCCGGTCCATAAGCTTCACCTGCATGAATAGTAATATTCAGGTTATTGTGCAAAGCCAAATCAAATGCCTCTTTATGGTCTTTGGCAGGATGTTTATATTCACCTCCAGCAAGGTCAAAACCGATAACCCCTTTGTTTTTAAAGGCAACTGCCAATTCCGCAAGTTTCAAAGAAGTATTGGGGTCCATATTTCTGATACCGCAAATAATAACCCCCGTCTTAATGCCAAAATCTCTTTCTCCCTGTTGCAAGCCATCAATAACTGCCTGAGAGATTTCTGTAAGTTTTAGTCCTTGGTCGGTATGCAAAATAGGAGAATAACGCACTTCCATATAACGCACATTTTCCGCTGCGGCATCTTCTGCCAGTTCATAAGCCGCGCGTCTTAGTCCTTCCTCATTTTGTAAAACGAGATTTACGATGGGAAAGGCGCGTAAATAATCATCCAAACTTGTTGTCCGCTCTCCGCAAACCAATAGTTTGCGTAATTCAACAGGGTCCATTGTAGGCAGCTTGATATTATACTTTTTTGCCAGATCAATTATGGTCTCAATGCGGACACTGCCATCCAAGTGAACATGCAAGTCCGTTTTGGGCAGTTTTTTAATGAATTCCTTTGTCATCTTGATTTTCATTTTTTCTTCCTCTTTCTTCTTTAACAGACATAATATTTAATAAAAGCCAAATGTCAAATAGTTTTTATGTTATACAGGCAAAATAAATTAGGTAAGAGAACTTATTGCTCAAAATCCCCAGATAATTTTCACTCTCTAACAGCTATTGAATCTTTTCCATATCATAAAAGAATCTGCCATAACTAATAGGGCATTTTAGCAACAAAGTTTTAGAGTTTGAGTTCCGGGCAAGAGCGTAACGCCAACCTTCAGGTTCTCTATTAAACTGGCTCACTATTCTTTTCAAGACATTCTTAGGATAGTTACTTTCCGGATCGGATTTTTTCCCCCAAAGATTTTCAGGTTTATTAGGAAGAGACGGTTTAGAAGGTTTTTTCCCAAAAACCTTTAAATAGGCATTTTCATCTGCCACCAGCCAAGATTCTATCATTGCTTTGGGAATCATTGGAATACCGATTACTTTATGGGAATAGAAGGAAAACCCGAAAGAGATATCCTGATAGATTATCTCAAAATCATTATTATCACAATCAACATAGCATATTGCCACTTTATAAGAATGTAAAATTGCGTATCTGCCAAGTCGTTCTGCTTTTACGGAATGGCCCTTCTTACATTTTACTTTCTGAATCTTTGGCAATTCATTTTTTCCTATGCCATCAATCTGTAGTTTTTTTGTAGAAGCATTTTTTATATAGGCAACAGCGGGACCATCTATCCACACAGAAGTATTGTAATCCTTTTTCCCTACATCCGTAGGACCTTCACCACAGACGATAACTTTAATTGTCATCCGGTTCTAATAATTCCTTTTCAGTAAGATTAATCCAGATTTCCCCCGGGCTCATATAATCCAGAAAGGTCTTGATTTTTTTTGTGTTAAAAACTTTCTTTGCATTGATACTGCCATCATTTTTTCTGTAAACATAGATAATATCTTCTGGCTTAAAATCATCCAGCATTAAGGAACTATGAGTAGTGAGTAATAATTGATGCCTGGTTTGAGAGGTGAATTCATAAAGCAGTTCTACTATTTTTGTAGTGATATAAGGGTTTAGTCCATTTTCAATTTCATCCAGCATCAGCAAACCGGAATTGTATTTAATATTCAAAAGGGCAACGAAAGCCAAAATGCGTAAAGTTCCGTCACTTATATGATAGGGTTTCACTTTAATTTTATTAGAGCCGAATTTTTCGTTTATAAATAACTCAACCCAACCTGGAGTTCCTTTGGTATAAGCATCAATTGATTCCATACTGCTTAAAATTGATTGCACTGTTTTAGTATAACTTTCCTTTTGTTGAGGATTCATCTGTTTTATGAAGGCAGCCAGTTGTTTTCCACCTACACCAATATCATCTGTAATTCCTCTACTTGATCTGCGCATATTTTCTGCTGCCAGGGTTTCAAAATTTGCTGTATGTTTAAGGAAATCTTTCAGCAGGCAAATTTCTTTATTACTAGCGAAATCAATAATTTTTAGCCCCGAAGAACCCAAAGACAAAGAGAATTCTGATTCTTGATTTTTTATTTTCTGATCAGGAAATGATTCATAAATAACAATTCCATCTTTATAGGTGTATAAAGGAATTAGCTTATTATCAAGCTCTTGCTGTTTATCTATGTTACAATATGATTTCTTCCATTTGCCATTTACTTTAGAAATGCTTTCCTTAATCAGATTAACACTAGTAGCAGAAATAAGCTTATATTCTATCTGCCAGATGAGAAGAAAAGTTTTATCATTCTCCTCAAATTCAAAAATTGACCTATAGGATAGAATGGATTTTTTAGATATTTGGGATTTAATATCGGAGACCTTCCATTTTTTATCCATTAAATATTCTGCTACATCTCTAAAAACGCAATTTGCCAGTAAATCCAATGCTTGCAGAATAGTGGTTTTCCCGGAAGAGTTGATACCAATTAAAACATTTATCTTATCAAGGTTTAAGGTAAGATCGGTAATACCTTTAAAGCCCTTTATTGTTACTTGTTTAAGCATCTCTTCCTCCAAGGCAGATTATTTATTTATCAAATTACACTGATATTATATTCTCTAATGATGTCAAGGTAAAAGCCGTTAACCATATCATTCAGGCAAGTTATTTATCTGGTTGGTAGTTTTGAAATGCAGTTTGGCAACTTCGCCGAGGCGTTTTTCTCCATATTTTTTAATAAATTCCTGAGCATAATTTATAACACTGCTGTTAGCGCTTTGAGGAAAATTCAGCTGATAGAATTTACGCATAGCATTAAATGCTTCCAGAAATTGATAGCGGGCAATAATAGAAGCGGAAGCAACTGCAGGATCAATTTCAGCTCCTGTTCTTTCAATGCAGGGAAGGGAGAATTTTTTCTCTTGTAAAGCGTATTTTGTTTTATGTGACATACTGAATTGGTCAACAAGCACTCCTTCACTTTCGGGATGTTTTTTCTGCAAAGCGATAATAGCAGTGGAGTGTAACCAGGCAAGCAAATCATTCAGGTTTTTCTTTTGAGCTTTGAATTTGGCTATCAATTCATTATATTTTTCCGGTTTAATAACAATACAATAAATGCAGTTAGCGTGATTTTTATAGAGATATTTGGCAATTCTGTTTATTTCTTCATTGTTTAGTTTTTTACTATCCATCACTCCGATATTTTTAAATTCATTTTCCCTACCTCTTTTAAAGGCAAAGGCGCAAACGACCAAGGGCCCAAAATAATCACCTTTTCCACATTCATCGCTTCCTATCCAGGCGTTCCAGGTATGCATTGGAGGAAGTTCTAATTGTAAATCTTCCTGGAATCTGCACAAGTCACCTAAGAGTTTTTTTAAGGGATTATTATTCCCCGTTGTAACTGTGGAAATTCCCTTTTTTGGGGAATAATAGATATTCAGAATGCTTTTATAGTTATTTCTGGAGACCTTTAATTGAACTCCGTAAGGAAGTTCTACTTGTTCATCAATGGCAATTCCTGTTTTCTGCAATTCAGGAAGCAAGTAAGACAGGTATTTTTCCAGTTCTTTATGCATTATCTTTTTGGAACTCAAGCACTTCGCCAACTGTAAAAAGAGAACCGCAAACAATTAAAATATCGTCCGGTTTACATTCTTTTACAGCCAAAGCATAAGCTTCGGTAACCGTATAAGCTGTTTTATACGGTATATTATATTTTTCTATAACGGCTACCTGTTCTTCAACTGAAGCGGCTCTTTCGGATTGATTTTGGGCAACATAGAATTGTTCCGCTTTAGGACAAAGGAGAGAAAGCATTTGTTTATAGTCCTTGTCTCTTAAGATGGAGACCATAAATTTTACTTTACGGTTGGGGAAAATTTTCTCCAGAGTGGACATCAATGCTTTCACACCATGCACATTATGAGCACCATCAACGATTATAATTGGCTTTTGGGAAAGCAATTGCATTCTGCCTTTCCAAGAAATATGTTGAAGAGCTTTCCGGATAATTTCTTCCGAAATAGGCAATTTTTTCTTTTCCGCATAGAGGATAAAGGCAGTAAGTGCAGTACCAATATTAATTGCCTGGTGTTCTCCTATCAGATTTGCTTCCAGATTTTGGAATTCATAATTGCCGAAATGAAAGTTAAAACTTATACCTGTTATATTATCTTTACTGATAGATGTCTGCCAATCGCGTTTATAGCGAAAAACAGGAACTTGTTTCAAGGCTGCTATACCTTCAATAATTGAGCGGGGGGAATCTTCTATATCACCTAAAACCAAAGGGATACCTTCTTTAATAATGCCTGCTTTTTCCGCGGCAATTATTTCTAAAGTTCCCCCCAGGGTTTTTATATGGTCAAGTCCAATATTAGTAATTACAGCAACATCAGGGGAAAAAAGGTTGGTGGCATCCAAACGTCCTCCCAAACCAACTTCAATAATAGATACCTCCACATTTTGTTCCCTGAACATTGAAAAAGCAAGAGCAGTAGTTATTTCAAAGAAGGATGCTTCCCATTTCTCAAACAGATTTTCATAGCGGAGGAAAGTATTAAGAATTTTTTCAAAGGAGGGTTCTTTACCATTTATCCGAAAGCGTTCACTATAGTTTATCAAATGGGGCGAAGTATTTAAAGCTGTGTTTAATCCACTATCCAAACAGAGAGCTTCCAGGGTAGCACAAACACTTCCTTTTCCATTAGTTCCTCCAATATGAAAACCGTTTAACTGGCGTTCCGGATTGCCCATATCTGCAAGTAAACCCTGCATTCTATTTAGTTCCAGTTTCACATTTCCGGAATAGCGTTTGAAGATATGCTCAAGAAATTCGTTGTAAAGCATCGGATTCTTTTGGCTGTATTAAAAGTTGCTATCTATAAAAGAATTCCAACAGCATCCTAGTTTCAAGATGCTGTTTGAATTTCATATTAACCTGAAGTGGAATAATTTTCGTTATTCAGTTATTCCGAATTTTTCGGGAAAAAGGATTGCTCTGAGGGCAGTTGTATTAGCTTTACGTTTAGCAAAGGCATCAGGATCGGTTTTCCAGATTTCAATATATTTATTTATCAATTCAACTTTTTTTGCACCATTTAAGCCAGTTTCGGAATCTATGTAAGCAATATCTTCAGTCATATAATTTTGCAGTTGAGTGGGTTCCATATTTTCATAGAACCCTTTTTCAATAATGTGTTTAGGAAATTGGGCAAGATTGGGGCAAATAACAATTACCCCATAGTTATGTTTTATTTCTGTTCCAATTTGTTCTGCAATATATTTTCCGTAAACAAGATATTCTTTTTTCTGGCGACTGGTTTCTGGGCAAAATAAACTGGAAGCCAAATAAGTATCCTTGGGATCTGTTTTTTTGCGGGTTTTTACTAGTATTGAAAGATCACCGTTAAAATCTGCATTTGTATCATGCATATAATCTGTTGTTGCCACCCAGATTTGTTTCATATTATTAATACAGTCCTCAAGGTTCTTTTCTTTATCCAGATTAAAGAAATTCGGAACTGCCAGGATAAATACCAAAGCAATGAATAAAATTATACTGAGAACAGTATATACCGAGATTCCATTTTGGTTACGCAGCATAAATAACTCCTGAATGAATTCTAAAGGTTATTGTTTTTAACAATGGCTATACTCGTCAAGCTTTATTTTTGGGATAAAGGATTTTTGTGATGTAAGAATAGGTTTCGGGAATGTCTCTAAAACAGGAACGGTAGTCCTTATCCTGTTCAATTTTAATGCCATTAATGCGGCGGTTAACATTACTTTCACCCCAGTTATAGGCGGCTAAAGTTAAACTCCAATTGTCATTATATTTGTTTTTTAAATAGACCAAATATTTAGCTGCCAGCTTTAAATTATACACCGGTAAAAAAAGATAACCCCTTTTATGCTCTTTATGAATATAGAAAGCAGTGGATTCCTTTATTTGTCCCAAACCAATAGCTTGAGCATCAGAAATGGCAAAACTACGAAAAGAACTTTCCGTTTTAATCAAACGGTAATATATAACGGGATTAAGTCCATAATAAATTGCCACACCAATAGTTGTAAATCGCAGAGAAATAGGATTATACACCAAAATAAGTAAAATAAACAACACTAGAAGAATGCTGAAAATCCTTCCAGTATTGTGTTTTTTATCTTTTTTATGTTTACTTTCAGCCATTAGAGCTTTTCTTTTCTTACTTTTATTTTGTCAGTATTGCTTTTTAGTTATCTTCTATTAGCGCAATTCCTTTTTTTACTGGTTTTGGTAACTGTTCGGTAAGTTATCTATATTTTTTCTAATAGCAAAAACAGGATAGTTACACCAGTTTTTTCTTCATTTCGCTGAGCTTTAAAATATGACTTACTTCCTCATTGATTATTTTCCTTAAAGCATTATGTGTTCTGGCTTCGTTGATATTGTCAGAAATAGTATGAAAATAGAGCAGAGTATCCTTTTCAAAAGAAATTGCATTATCCACGATTTCTTTTATGTCTTTAGCTTTAGTAGCCAGTTGAATCGCTGAAAACTCACTGTTAAAAATCCTGCTTTCTACAATTGTTTTCAAGTATTCAGCAATAAGTTCCCAATCCACAGAGAGCTGTAAAACCGTCAAATCTACTTCATTTCTCAAAGCCAAAAAGGTTTTTTCATGTCTCAATTCTTCATCTCGTAAATAAATTAAAAAGTCCTTTGCTTTTTCATCAAGGTCTTTTCTTTTAGCTGCTTCATTATAGAAAGCATAGCCACTCCGTTCAATTTGGACTGCCATTTCAATTACTTCGTTTACAGAATATACTGCCATTTTTTCCTCCCTAGAAATTATTTTTCCCTTTTTATAATAATATAGAGAGAAGTCAAGAAGAAAATACAAAAAAAAAGTGAGATAGCAAGATAGTGAAAGAGCAGATTGTAAAGACCGTAAAAAAGTTTAGAAGGTTTTATACCGGATGGTTGACATCCTCGTCAACCAAAATCACCGGATGGTTGACATCCTCGTCAACCTCTCGTTAAATTCACATTTTTTTATCATAATACTCCCATATCTATCCCTTATGATTCCCATATCGGATATGGGAATGATATGGGAATCTCATAATCTGCATAGCGCAAAAAAGCAGGAATTGTTATACAACTAGTTTGGGATAGAAAAAGAGCAATTTCTCCGGATAACTTTTGTTTTGACTCACAATTTTTCGGTTTGTAGACCAGTTGTAGTGTGGTTGACAGTCAAAAAAACATTGTGGGATGTGGTTTCATTGCAGGCAGATGAAAATTGTGAGTCAAAACATTTATCAGAACGGTTAAAAGTGAAAAACATTGTGGGATGTGGTTTCATTTCAGGCAGGTGAAAATTGTAAGTAAAAACTTCCCGCTCTAATTCCCTTCAATCTATCCGGCTTTACTAACTCTTTTTTACTTTCTGCGTTCTAAACTTTCCTGCCTTTTAAGAGAAACCCGATTCCGATCAGCGCAGGCAAAACATCATGAATGAAAAATAAAGTTAACGATACTGAGACCGCTTGCTCTGGAGAAAAACCCGCTCCTGCTAAAAAATGAATGGCAAAACCCTCCCGCAATCCCAAACCGGAAATAGTAATAGGAATGGTATTGGAAAATTGAATTAGCGCCATTCGTATCCAGCTCTGCCAAAAGTTTATAGCCGAAAAACAATTTAAAATCAACCAATATTGTCCAAAACAGAGCAGATTACTGAAAACCTGAACGGATATAATTTTGGGAAATTGAACAGAATAAGGCGCATGCAATGCAGAAAATCTTTTATTTGCTCCTAAAATAAACTTTACCAGAAAAGGCAGAAAAATCAGGATAAGTAAAAGAATCATCCAGAACCATACAGGAATTTTCCGATAATATAACATTCCTGCAAGAACAGCAAAAAACCAGGTTGTCCAAGTCATAAAGCTCTTTTCCGCAATTGAACTCCAGAATGAAGAAAGCTTACTGCTATTGGGAACATAAAATATTTTGGCAAAACTGGCAGGACCTCCCGGAACTGCAAAACGTAAGGTCTGACCAATCAAGTAGGAACTGATAACCTCTTTTTTTGGTGCTTTAAATAAAGTATTAATCTGCAGAGAAAAATACCAGTTATGAAATTGTAGAAGATGCCTGATAAAACTTAAAACAAGCAGCAGAAATACTATACCTAAGGGCAGGGAAATTATATCTTTAAGCGCACTTCCAAGATCAATTTTGCGAAATATCATCCACAGAATAAAAATACTTAAGGCAAGCTTGATGAAATATAAGATTACTTTGCCCTTAGCGCTTTTCCGGAAATTATTTATACCACTTAAATCCATAGTTTAATTCTGAAACTGGACAATTGTTTGCTGTAATGTCTCTGTAATTAAATTCATTGGAGGAAAGGCAATATAACCACTGTTCATCATTTCCAAACAAAGAGCACGAGTTGTGTTTATTTCCTTTTGCACTTTCCTGAAAACCTCTTCATAAGTTAAATTTAGTCCTGCAACTCCTTCAGCAATAGCCTGCCTGGCTACAGCCGCAGCTTCATAAGTAAAAACATCTTCTTCATCCATTTGGGGAACAATATTTTCCGGATTCAGACCTCTTTTTTCTGCATATTCAGCTAAAGAATGAGCCGCTGCAATAGCCATTGTATCAGTTATTTTACTGGCTTGCACGGTTAAAACCCCTTTCAGGATACCGGGAAAACCACAGGAATTATTTATTTGATTGGGAAAATCACCCCTACCTGTAGCAACAATAAAAGCACCAGCTTTTTTAGCATTGTAGGGATAAATCTCGGGAACCGGATTGGCACAGGTGAAAACAATAGAATTTTTTGCCATTTTGCTTATCCATTCTGGCTTAATTGTTCCCGGACCGGGAGTAGAAAGGGCAATTAAAACATCCGCATCTTTCAGGCAATTTTCAATACCTTCCAGGCATTCAGGATTGCTGATTTGAGCCAAAGACCACTGCCGAAATTTAGCGGGATTGTTTTGCAGGTCTTTTCGCTTTGTATGGATTGACCCTTTGCTGTCAAAAATAATCAGGCGTTCAGGATTTAAACCACTCTGTAAAAGAAAACCAGCTATAGTAGTATTAGAAGCTCCTGCTCCGTAAAGCACGCATTTTATTTTAGCAATTTCTTTATCTGCTAATTTTAAGGCATTGATAAGTCCTGCTAAAGTTACACAGGCAGTTCCCTGAGCATCATCATGCCAAACGGGAATTGAACAGGTCTCGCGCAGCTCATCTAAAACAAGATAACAATTCGGTTGGGAAATATCTTCCAGATTAATTGCTCCTACAGAGGGCTGGAGCATTTTAACAAAATCAATAATTTTCTGGGCTTGGGGCTTGCCATTTTCAGCGCGACTATCAATACATAAAGAGATGGCATCACAAGCACCTAAGTATTTCATTAACATTGCCTTACCTTCCATAACTCCTAGTCCTCCTGCAATTCCGCAATCGCCATCTCCTAAAACCCGGGTGGAATCGCTAACTACAGCTACCAAATTACTTCTATTTGTCAGTTCATAGGACTTGGCTATATTATCACGAATAGCAGTTGAAACAGAAGAAACCCCTGGTGTATACCAAACATTAAACCAATTGAAACCCCAAATTCCTGCCTTAGGTAAGGTCTGCATTTTGCCTTGATAATAGGAATGCATTTTCAGGGAAAGCTGTTTTAAAAAGAAGGTCTGAGCAGAGGACTTTTTTTCCGGCGGAAAAAGAGCAGAAAAAACCTCTGCAAGGTTGGAAAGGTCTGCTGATAATTCTTTCATCTTTTTTCCTTTGTGCCAACAAGGTAAAGTAATTGCTTTTGAGAGACAGATTTTTGTCAAGCGGGGAATGAAAAAAAAGGAAAATATGGAATGAATTAAGTCAGAAGTCGTCATTGCTAAAAATAACTGTTACCTTTCCTGCACCATCTCCACCAATAATAAACTTTTTCCCCGGAAATTTGATTTGACAAAATAAAGACAAATCAGAGTTTGACTTAATAAGGTAAAAGAAATGCTTACTATAAGTTCCTTGTCTAGAGAAAAAGAAAAGAAGAAGGAATTTCTGCCTTGCAGAAGAAACAATTCCTGTTTTAAAGTCCAAAATATATACACTTTTGCCACCAAAAAAGGGGAAAAGTTTTTTCTTGATACCGAATTTAACCCAAAAAATATGCTAAGAAATAGAGAGGATAACTGATGCAGTCCACAAAAGATGCCATCCAGGGCTTACTGGAAAAAGAAGAAAAAATACTTCAAATGGGCGGTGAAAAAGCCGTTGCCAAACAAAAACAGGGGGGTAAATTAACTGCTCGGGAACGACTTGACCTCCTTTTTGATGAAGGCACTTTTCGGGAATTGGATATGTTCGTTTCGCACCGCTGTGATAATTTCGGAATGGGAAAAATAGAAATTCCTTCCGATGGTGTTATTACAGGTCATGGTTTAGTTGCTGGACGTCCTGTTTTTGCTTTTAGTCAGGATTTTACTTCCCGGGGTGGTTCTTTAGGAGAAATGCATGCTGCTAAAATATGCAAAATTATGGATATGGCATTAAAAAGCGGTGTCCCTTTAATTGGTATTCAAGATTCAGGTGGAGCAAGAATTCAGGAAGGTGTAGATGCTCTAAAAGGTTATGGAGATATCTTTTTTCGTAATTCCCGTGCCAGTGGAGTTATTCCTCAAATTACAGCTATTATGGGTCCCTGTGCAGGTGGAGCTGTTTATTCTCCGGCAATGACTGACTTTGTTTTTATGGTAAAAAACACCAGCTTTATGTTTATCACCGGTCCTGATGTAATTCGTGCTGTAACAGGTGAAGAAACAAATCAAGAAGAATTAGGTGGGGCAATGGCTCATAATAGTAAAAGCGGAAATGCCCATTTTGCCTGTGAAAACGATGCCGATGCCATTCAAAAAATAAAAGTTCTGCTATCCTATTTGCCTTCCAATAATATGGAAGAACCACCAAGAGTTCAAAACACTGATGACCCATGGCGTTTATGTCCTGAACTGAATTCTATTATTCCGGATGACCCTAAAATGAGTTATGATATGAGAGATGTGATTCATAGCGTTGTAGATGACGGTATCTTTTTTGAGCCCCATTACTACTATGCACAAAATGTGATTATTGGTTTTGCCCGCTTAAATGGAAGAGCAATTGGTATCATAGCCAGTCAGCCAACAATTTTAGCTGGTTGTTTGGATATAGATGCTTCTGATAAGGCAACGCGTTTTGTGCGTTTTTGTGATGCTTTCAATATTCCTTTGGTAACTTTTGTGGATGTGCCAGGTTACCTTCCGGGAACTCATCAGGAGTGGAATGGAATTATTCGTCATGGAGCAAAACTTTTATGGTGTTATTCTGAAGCCACAGTTCCCAAATTGACAGTTGTTACGCGCAAGGACTATGGTGGCAGCTATATAGCTATGAGCAGCAGACATTTAGGAGCGGATATGGTTTTTGCCTGGCCCACTGCGGAAATAGCTGTTATGGGTGCTCAGGGTGCTGCCAATATTATTTTCCGGAAAGAAATTGCGGCTGCTGAAGATCAGGAGAAAAAAAGACAGGAAATGATTCAAATTTACGAAAAGGAATTCAATAATCCCTATGTAGCAGCTGCGCGGGGTTATGTGGATGCTGTTATTGTTCCTGCAGAAACTCGTAAACGCTTAATTGACGCTCTGGAAATACTTTGCACCAAAAGTGAAAGTTTGCCACCCAAAAAGCATGGCAATATACCGGTCTAAAAAACAAGGAACGGAAAAAAGATGAAAGACAATAAAGAAATTGCTGCTATTGGAGCTGTAATAGCCCTCATTCAAAGTGAAGAAATATATATAACTTATAAAGAACCTGTAAGAGGAATTCCTTCTCAACCCTATACTGCTTACGGCAGAGAATTAACAATGCATTACCGAGATTTAACTCAAAGAAGAATAATTAAAAGAAACAGATAAAAGGAGATATAAATGGATAAACATAGTTGCGTAGAAATGGCTACTATGCATTATGAACCGAACCGTCCTAAAGCGGAAAATCCTGTTAAAGTTCAGGATTTAACTTTTCGGGATGGACATCAGTCACTTTTTGCTACCAGGGGCAGAACCGAAGATATGCTAAATGTGGCAGAACTGATGGACCAGGTTGGCTTTTACTCTATGGAAATTTGGGGTGGAGCAACTTTTGACACTATGCATCGTTTCCTGGGAGAAGACCCCTGGGAAAGAATCAGGGTGCTGAAAAAACATATTACCAAAACCCCGTTTTCAATGTTATTAAGAGGACAGAATCTGGTTGGTTATCAAAATTATGCGGATGATGTGGTAGAAGCATTTGTTCAGCGCTGTTGCGATAACGGTATTGATATTTTTCGGGTGTTTGATGCTTTAAACGATTTTCGCAATTTTATAACCGCAGTTAAAATCATCAAGAAAAACAAGAAGGCATTTGAGGGTGCAATCTGTTTTTCTTTAACTGAACAAAGAATGGGTGGGGAAATTTATAATATTGATTATTATGTTGCTAAAGCCAAACAACTGGAAGAGCTTGGTGCTGATACAATTTGCATTAAAGATATGGCTGGCTTGATTGCCCCTTATGATGCTTATGATCTTATAAAAGCACTGAAGGAAAATGTGAAAGTTCCTGTGCATTTGCACACTCATTTCACTTCTGGAATGGGAGATTTGGCTTTGTTTAAAGCAATTGAAGCAGGAGTTGATATTATTGATACTTGTGTAGCACCTTATGCATATAGAACTTCTCATCCGGCAATTGAACCCCTGGTAATTTCCCTTTTGGGAACCAATCGGGATACCGGTTTTGACATCAAGCTGCTGAATAAAATCGGCAAAGAAATGGAGAAAGACATCCCTAAGTATA
>Ga0208458_1002034_pt1 | contig 15535 bp, 12 predicted proteins | sample AD_UKC085_MetaG_FD_184432 | JGI IMG/M metagenome (GOLD analysis project Ga0208458, IMG submission 184432) | Active sludge microbial communities of municipal wastewater-treating anaerobic digesters from USA - AD_UKC085_MetaG (SPAdes) (version 2) | ecosystem: Engineered > Bioreactor > Anaerobic >... | reverse complement strand
ATCCGGCTGCATAGCCTGAGCTCCATGCCCACTGCAGATTAAATCCCCCGCAGTCTCCGTCCACGTCAAGGATTTCTCCTGCAAAATACAAGCCCTTTACCTTCAAAGACTCTAAGGTTTTTGGATTAACCTCCGAAAGTTTAATCCCTCCTGCCGTTGACTGGGCTTGCTGCCATGAATTATGTCCTGTAACCTCAAATTTCCACTCTTTTAAAATATCTATTATTTTATATATTTCTTTCTTGTTTAATCTGCCGCATAATTTATTTATATCATCAAAACCTGCTTCATATAATACAACAGGAATTAATTTTTTATTGATGAAGCCCACCATGCCCTCTTCTATTGTCTTATAGTCAATTTTTCTGAATCTTTCTTCCAGTATCTCATAGAGCTTAAGCTTTGAATAAAGAGGAAGCATATCTACAGTTAAAAAGGGCTTGTTTTTCTTGTTTAATTCTTCAATTACCCTTCGGCTTACCTGGAGAATTGGAGGTCCTGAAATGCCGTAGTCGGTAAAAAGTATTTCCCCCTCTTCTTCCCTTATGAGCCTTTCCCCAGCATAGGCTTTTACGATGCCGTCAAATTTTATTCCTGCCATCCGTTTAAAATATTTTCCGCTTAGCCTTAACTGAACAAGGGCAGGAAAAGGCTCAACTATTTCATGCCCGAAAGACCTGGCTATTTCGTATCCTTTCCCGTCAGAGCCAAGCTGAGGACTTGCTTTTCCTCCCGTTGAAAGGATAACCCTGTCTGCAGCATGAGTATCATTTCCAATAACAGAAAATTTATCTTTGGTTTTTCTTAAATCTGTTACATTAAAATCAGTAAGTTCCTTAACCTTAAGCCTTTGTAATTCGTATCTTAAAACATCTAAAACACTTGAAGCCTGAAGAGAATTCGGAAAAACCTTCCCGCTGTCATCCACATAAGGAAAAATTCCCAGGTTTTCAAAAAAGTCAAGGGTTTTTTTAAGGTCAAAAAAATTCATTACATCCTCTGTAAGTTTTAAATCCTTTGAATGGTAGCATTCCTTTGACAGGTTCATGTTTGTATAATTGCACCTGCCGTTGCCGGTTGCAAGAATTTTTTTGCCTACTCTGTTTAACTTCTCGTAAATGGTTACTTCTGCACCGTTTTTTGCTGCAGCTATTGCTGCTGTCAAGCCTGATGCTCCTCCTCCGATTACAGCTATTTTCATAATTTATTCCTGTTCCTTGATAGACTTGTATGTTTTAATAATTTGCTCTGCTGCCTTCAGGCCGTCAATTGATGCTGACATAATTCCTCCGGCATAGCCGGACCCTTCGCCGCAGGGGTAAATACCCCTGATATTTGCCTGCATTTCATCATCTCTGGTTATTCTTAACGGGGATGATGTTCTCGTTTCAACTCCGGTAAGAAGTGCATCCGGCCTGTCGTAATTTGCTAAAAGCTTGCTGAAGGCTGTTATCCCCTCAGCCAGGCTTTCGCATACATAGTCAGGCAGGCAGTCCCACAGGTTTGCAAAGGTGCAGCCCGGTCTGTATGTTGGATAAATTTCTCCAAAGGATGAAGAAACGGTCTTTTCCTTAAAATCCTTAAAAAGCTGTACAGGTGCGCGGTAATTTCCTCCCCCTGCCTGGTAGGCTTTTCTTTCCCAGTATCTCTGAAATTCAATTCCTGCCAGGGGGTTTTCATCTCCTCCGAAATCTTCCGGATTAATCTGGACAACTACGGCAGAATTTGCGTTTTCCAAATCTCTTTCGTGAAAAGACATGCCGTTTGTCACTACTCCCTCAGCTTCGGAAGCGGATGCGGTAACAAGACCTCCGGGGCACATGCAGAATGTATACACGCTTCTTCCATTTTTGCATTTATGAACAAATTTATAGTCAGCAGGTCCTAAAAGCGGATTGCCTGCCATATCTCCGTATTGAGCTTCACTTATCATTTTCTGGGGGTGTTCAACCCTGACACCTATGGAAAATGGTTTTGATGTAAGATGGATTTTATTGCTGAGCATTTCAAAAGTGTCTCTTGCACTGTGACCTATGGCAAGAACCAATACATCTGTTTCAATGATGTCGCTTTCGGTAACAATTCTGCAGACTGCATTATCTTTAATTATTATGTCTGTCAAACACTCTTCAAATCTGAATGTTCCCCCCAGACTTATTATTTTTTTTCTTATATTCACAAGAACATTTCTTAAAAGGTCTGTTCCTATGTGGGGCTTGTTAATAAAGGTGATTTCCGCCGGGGCACCTGCTGCGACAAATTCTTCCAACACTTTTTTGCCTCTTTTTGACCTGTCCTTTATCAATGTGTTAAGTTTCCCGTCAGAAAATGTTCCTGCCCCGCCTTCCCCGAACTGTACGTTTGAGCCGGTATTTAATATGCCTTCCTTCCAGAACTTTTCAATATCCTTCACTCTTTCCTTAACAGTCTTTCCTCTTTCAAGAATTATGGGTCTGTAGCCTTTTTCTGCAAGAAGCAAGGCACAAAAAAGCCCTGCGGGACCGCTTCCTACCACTACAGGCCTGTTGTTTAAAGGCTTTTCTCCTGTTGCCTGCACATCGTATACAAAGGGCTCTGCAATAGATATATTGCCGTTTCTTTTGGATATTTTCACTTCCTTGTATGTATCAACATCTAGTGAATAAGTAAACAGTATTTCGTCTTTTTTTCTGGCATCTATTGACTTCCTGAAAATGGTGACTTCTTTTATATCTTCTTTCTTAATTCTTAAGGCTTCAGCAGCTTTAATTAAAAGCTCTTCCTCCTTATGATCTATAGGCAGCTTTATTTGCTGAATTCTATACATTGTTATACCTCTTAATTTCTGTCATTGAATATAATGTCCCTTAACTAAAATATTCATCAGCCCGGTCCGAAGGTTTGGTGTGTTTAAATGGTCAGGTCATCTATGGGACTGGACATTATTACATAAGTTTCCGTGTTTCCAAATGATTGGATTTTTCTTACCAATTCCTCCAAATGGGTCATTTCCCTTAAATATGCTCTCATTATCATGCTATGGGGACCTGTAACATGATGACATTCAACTATTTCATCTGAGCTGCGGGCAAATTTCAAAAATTCCTCCTGATTCTCAGGTTTTATTGATGCATTTATCAATACGCTGATTGGCTTTCCTATTTTTGTGCTGTTTATTACAGCCTTGTAGCGTTCAATTACTCCTTTTTCCTCCAGCTTTTTTACTCTCTCTGCCACTGCAGGAGGGCTTAAGGATACTTTCTTTCCTAGTTCTTTCATGGAAATTCTTCCGTCATGCTGCAATATGCTGATAATTCTCAAATCCGTCTGGTCCATCCTACACCGCCTTATAAAATTAAGTATATTTACCTTTTTTTATTAATTTACAATTGCGATAATGTCTTTTTATATTATAAACAAATCAATTATAACATATTATTGTATGCATTAATATTTAAAACAGGATATTTTAAAAAATAATATATACAAACATTATTATTTGTGGTAATATACTTTCATAGTCAAACTATTTTAATATCAAATTAATATTCAATGTTGATTATTAATAAATTATATCATAGTTGCTCTAATCATATCAAGAAAAAAAACATTCCTGTTCTTATGAGGATAAATAAAATAAGACATTATTAAGTAAAAAGGAGAAAATATGACGAAGTTAAAAATTACGGAAACCTCTCTAAGAGATGGTCATCAATCATTGATAGCAACAAGACTTACAACTGACGAAATACTTCCCGTATTGTCGGAAATGGATAATGCAGGGTATCATTCCCTGGAGGTGTGGGGAGGGGCAACATTTGACACCTGCCTCAGATACTTAAATGAAGACCCTTGGGAAAGACTAAGGAAAATAAGGGCGAATGTTAAAAACACCAAGCTACAAATGCTATCACGGGGCCAGAATATATTGGGATATAAAAATTATCCCGATGACATAGTTGAAAGATTTCTAAAAAATGCAATATATGAAGGAATTAACATAGTCAGAGTATTTGATGCCTTAAATGATATAAGAAATTTGAGAAAGTCCATAGAGGTTGTAAAATCGGAAGGAGCCCACTGCCAGTGTGCAATATCCTACACCACAAGCCCTGTACATACAAAGGATTATTATCTTAAATTAATAAAGGATTTTGAAGGTGCAGGAGCCGACTCAATCTGCATCAAGGATATGTCAGGAATACTGCTTCCTATCGATGCTTATCATTTGGTTAAAGCTATTAAAGAAGTTACAAATCTACCCTTGGAGCTTCATAACCACTGCACGGGAGGAATCGCTGAAATGACTGTATTGACAGCAGTGGAAGCAGGGATTGATATTGTTGACACTGCCATATCACCCTTGTCTTCGGGAACCTCGCAGCCTGCAACTGAATCTCTATGTTTAACCCTCAAAGATACTAACAGGGATCCTAAGCTTGATATGCAGTCTTTAAATGAAATTGCAGATTATTTTAAATATGTTATGAAAAAGTATGAAGAGGAAGGAACTTTAAATGTCAAGGTGCTTATGACGGAGCCGAAAGCTTTGATATATCAAATACCGGGGGGCATGCTTTCAAACCTTCTTATACAAATGAAGTCTCTAAATGCAGGAGATAAATTCCAGGAAGTACTGGATGAAGTTCCAAAGGTAAGAAAAGACCTGGGCTATCCTCCGCTGGTTACTCCATTAAGCCAGATGGTAGGAGCGCAGGCAGTCTTTAATGTAATTTCGGGAGAAAGGTACAGGACAATACCCACAGAAATAAGAAACTATGTAAGAGGATTGTACGGGATGCCGGCGGCCTCCATACCGGATGAAATTAAAAAGCTTATTATCGGAGATGAAGAGGTGATAACTGTGCGGCCTGCAGATCTTTTGGAGGACAGCTATGAGCGTCTTAAGCAAGAAATAGGATATCTTGCCCAGTCAGAGCAGGATGTTTTATCCTATGCGCTTTTCCCCCAGGTTGCAAAGTGCTTCTTCGAAACAAGAAACCAAAAGGTCTTAGTGGGACACTGGGGACGGTCCTAAACTGTCCCACTTTCTTTCATTCCCTCATTTACATCTCGATATTACACCGCGGGAGATTCCGGTGACCCGCTCTATTTGTCTTATAGAAAATCTTTCGACATTTTTCAGCTGCTTGATTATTTTATTTCTTTCATTAATCGGCATTTCACCCAATTCAAAAGGGTCTTTACCACCCAATATTTCTTTTATTCGCAATCTTACAAATTCATCATCTATTTTTATTGCTTTCATCGATATTTCATATTCGTCTTCTTCTATTTCATAGTTGAAATTTATAAAGCTATCTCTATCTATAATTGACAATACTATATCGGTATTGCACAACTGACCTTTTCCACAATATTCTTTAAAACTACTCCATTCATAACTTTCTATTGTTGATGCCAGACCGCCTTTGACTGGATTTTGATGTATGTATCTCAATAATGTAATTAAATAATCATCCGTCTCAACTGGCTCGCTACTAAATCTATTAGAAGTTAATATGCCGCTCCGATCATACTTTTTATTAAACCATCCCGCATAACGTACAAGCATCCTTTTCATAATTAGTGATATCTCTCCTAATTCTAATTCTCTTATTATTAGGTGAGCGTGATTGCTCATTAAGCAATATGCAAGAATGTCAAAGTCCATTTCTTCCTTTAAATCAGTAATGATTTCTAAGATCTTCTGATAATCTTTCTCTTCCTCAAAAATATTATATCTGCTTACTCCTCTGAAAATTACATGGTATATTCTGGTCTCACTTAACCTTCTAGCAAATCTTGGCATAAGATCACCCGCTTTTTGTTTTTATTATACATTGCCTTCCATTTAATGTCAAAACATTCAAGAAATAACATACGCATATTTTAATAATAATTAGTGAAAATTATTCCAGAATAAGACAATAAAATAGTACTTATTGGTCTGCCCTCATTGCGGAGAAAAGCGTAAAAAATTATTCTAAATGTGAACTTCCAAAAAAATAGTACTTAATTGAAAATCATATTCAAAAACAAAGAAAGATCCACAAGATAGACAATTTCCACTTGATTGTAAGCTATTCTTGTTATACTTATTGAGTAATTACAATACTCAACAATGAGTCGGAAAGTGAGACAGTTTAGGACCGTCCCCAGTGTCCCGCTATAGGTTTTTGAGCTGGTTTTGCATAAGGACCCCTACAATTTCTGCAAAACGTTCCGGATAATATATACGGGCAAAATTGTGTCCGTATATTTTTTTTGCTGTAGGTATATCTTCATCTTCTCCTGTGAAAACGCAAAGAATTGAATTGCCGTTATTTATGCCTTTTTTAACCTCAAAGGCAGTGTCTATTATGCCGGTGGCTCCTGCATACTTGGTCTGTTCCTGCTTTATCCCCGTGTCGGGAATGCACTGGGTGTCATTGGGCTTGCAGTCGGAAAGAACTATCAGGAGCTTGTTGAAATAATTGCTGCTTTCCATCATGTACAGGGCTGTGCGGATGGCAAGTCCGTCCCGGTTGCAGCCTGTTGTTTTATAATTGAAAATTTGCATGTTGTCGCTTTCATCGTAATCGCGGTACAAATTTATAACTGTGAAGTTTCTCAGGCTTGAAAATGAATAGACTCTTACCGGAATTTGGCATTGGGTAAAGCTTTCAGCAATAATGTAAGCTTCAGCCGAAATTGTTGTCTGTCTTTCATGCTGGGATGCGGATGCATCAAGCAAAATATCCACAGACAGGTTTGCCATATCATTGTTGTACACTTTCGTGAAAACTCTATTGTCGTTTAAATATATGTTTCTCCATATTACCGGCGGATTAAGCCTTCCTGCTTCAGCTTTGCCGGTATAGGATTCAAAATATGCAAGCATTGTATTTCTGATTTTATTTGTAAGCTTTAAAATGCTGTTTTTGTATTTTATATAATTTGCATTGAAATTGTCTAAATTGATTTGCCTTTGTTCTTTCAATATCTTGTTGTAATACAGTGCATTGGTGTCATCACCGAATTCATCATCGAATTCTCCTCTGGTGAAATGAAGGTGTGTATTTTTGTGGTTTCCAACACAAAGGCCCCGCTCTATTAAATAGGTTTTCTGCTGTGATATAATTGAAGCACCAAAATATTTTCGGATAAACTGTCTTTCCGAGTCATCCTTATTTTCCAGTCTTACTTTGCGGACAGGCTTTTTGGATTTTTCTTTTTCCTGTTCATAGTATACTTCTCTTGATGTTTCAGCGGAATCCAAATACAAGTCTTTCATGGCTTCCATATCTGAATCGCTGAGCTTTTCCTCATCTGACTGCTGGACTTGTTTTTGAACTTTTTTCTTGTTTGTTTCGGTATTTACCTCATACCGGCCGTAATTGAACCTGAAATATGTTTTTATAATCCAGTTCATTTTTGAAATTATTTCTTCTGTTTCTGCATCGCCGAATTCTAGGTCGTTTAAAATATTAAGCAGGTTGCCTGTTATCCCCGGGGGCTCTCCCAATGCTTTCCTGAAATGGGCATTTCTTATTACATTCAATAAATTATCATCAAAGGTTTCAGCTTCCCCTGCCAGTACTTTCCTTGCATGACTTTTTCTAAGGCTGTTAAGTACAGGTCTGTGGTATTTTCCTTTATCAAATACGGATTTTTCCAATCCCAGCCAGAAGAGTTTTTCATAAAACTCGTGCTCACTGTCTGTTTTCAGGTAATTAAAGAAACCTCTCAGCAGAGGGTAGTCATAATATTTATGAACAGCTCCTATTATATAGTTCCAATAGATATCTGCTTCCCCGTTTTCATCATAAGCCTTGAACTGAGGGTCGATGGAATAATCGCCTGACGCATTCCAAATAATATTGAGGGCTCTTTTGTTGTCTTGTGTATTGTTCATGGTCACCTGAAAATTTCATTCCTGCTTAAATTATCGGCTATTCTTAGGCGAATAACATCCTCTACCAGAGTCCGCTCAAAGTCGTCAAATGATTTATTTGCAATTCCCATCTGAAGTGCTTTAGCAGGTGACAAACCCTTGTCCATCAGATTAATTGAAGCAAGAAGTCCTCTTAAGTCAACTGACTTGGTTGAAATTTCAGAATTTTCGCTTTTCAGCTGCAAATCCTGGAAAAGTCCGGCAAACTGTTCAATATATTCATCTCTTAAACCGGGATATTCTCTTTGCAATAATTTCTTTAAATTCTCTTTTGAAATGTTAGGCATGTTTATTACCATGAAGCGGGAGGTCAAGGCTTCATTCAGCTCTCTTGTGCCTGCGTAACCGTAATTCATGGTTGCTATAAAGCGGGTTTCATCTTCTATTGTAATTTTGTCATAACCGGGTACATCGATTATTCTTCTGTAGTCCAATGTTGCATGCAGGACTGCCACCGAATCATTTTTTGCCATGTTAATTTCATCCAGGACCCCAAAACCGCCCCATTTTGCACATTCATAGATGGGACCGTTTCTGAATACAACCTGGCCGTTCTTGAATGTATCTGTTCCAATCAATGATGTGGAATCAGTGTTTACATGAAATGAAATATCCCATTTTGGTCTGCCGAATACAGCTGACAAGTTTTCTGCCAGAACATTTTTCCCTGTAGCCTTTGAGCCCACCAAAAGAAGGTTCTCTCCGCAAAGAAGAGCTGTAATTGCCTCTTCCCAGACATCAGACCCGTAATAATTGTACTTTGGCCTGGGAATCCTGTATTCCAGCTTCGGGTCAACCTTGTAAAAGGTTCTGAACTTCTCAATGTCATTTATAAGTCTTTCTTTTATTCCTTCTTTTTTCAAGAAATTTAGCATTGTTAACCTCCATGAGTGTTTTACCCGCAGTCTCATTCACCAATGTATTTACTCCCTCTGGTCGTATACATTGGGAATTCGTTGCGAATGACCTACCTGCCATTTTTCTGAAAAAAGACTCAGAAAAATGGGGTTAGGGCATCTTTAGAACAGTATGTCCATTACTTGTCTTATATTATTTACTGCTATTATTTCCATATTTTTTATTTCTTTTGAAATTTCGGCATTTGCCTCGGCTATAACCGCTCTTTCAAATCCCATTTTGTTAGCTTCCAAAAGTCTTTTTTCGATAGAGTTGACTCCTCTTATTTCTCCCGTAAGCCCTACCTCGCCTATCAAAACGGTTTTAAAATCAACGGGAATCTCTTTGAAGCTTGATGCCAAAGCGCAGAGTACAGCCAAATCGCAGGCAGGCTCCTTTATCTGCAGTCCTCCCGTAACATTTATAAATGTATCGGAGCTTTGTATCGACAGGCCTGCTTTCTTTTCTAATACTGCTATTAGCATGGATACCCTGTTTTTGTCGATGCCTGTTGTTACCCTGCTGGCAAATCCCACCGGTGAATATGTGACTAATGCCTGTATTTCTATAAGGACGGGCCTTGTTCCTTCCATGGCTGCCGATACTACGGTGCCGTAAGCATCAAGAGGCCTGCCCTTTAAGAATACTTCCGAAGGATTTTCAACCTCTACAAGCCCCCTGTCCCTCATTTCAAAAATTCCTATTTCATTGGTAGAGCCGAAGCGGTTTTTAACTGCCCTTAATATTCTGTAGGAAAAATGTCTTTCCCCCTCAAAGTATAAAACAGTATCAACCATGTGCTCCAATACTCTTGGTCCTGCAATTGCTCCTGACTTTGTAACATGGCCTACTATAAAGGAGGTCATGTTTCTTGTTTTTGTCATCCGCATTACCATGGAAGTTACTTCCCGGACCTGGGTGACACTGCCCGGAGCGCTTGCCACATCCGGAGAGTATATAGTCTGGATGGAATCAAGCACCAGCAGATCAGGCTCTTCCTTTTCCACGTATTCAATTATTATATCAATATTGGTTTCAGCAAGAACATAAAGGTCCCCGTCTCCGATACCCAGCCTGTCGGCCCTTATTCTTATCTGCTCGCCCGATTCTTCCCCGGATACATATAAAACCTTTAAATTTTGTTTTGCCGCATGGTCTGCAACCTGCAAAAGAAGGGTGGACTTGCCTATGCCCGGGTCTCCGCCTACAAGTATTAGGGAGCTTTTTATGATTCCTCCCCCCAGTACTCTGTCCATTTCCATGCTGCCGGTTGAAATTCTTTCTTTTTTGGCAGGTGTAATATTGTTTAATTTTTCAACCATACCCTTGCTGATGCCTCTCTGGCTTTTAGCATCTGTTTTTTTGCTTTCAAATTCCTCCGCAAAGGTATTCCATTCTTCACAGGATGGACATTTGCCCAGCCATTTTGCCGTTTCATAACCGCATTCCTGGCAGACAAATTTTGATTTTAGCTTAGCCATGATTCACCTGCTTTCATGTTTTTATTTTACCTACTAACTATAACGCAAAATGGCACTTTGTGTCAATGGAATTATGGCATTACCCCTGTCCCCTTGTCATATGGACATTGCTCCCGTCAACTTTTCATGTAACGCATACTAAAAATGCTGCAAAATTGTGAGACAATTTAGGACCGTCCCCACTGTCCCAGTCCCCACTGTCCCAAAATATATTTTTATTGTTGACAAGAGGGTTGTCGAAATGTATAATAAAAACTGTTTGAAAGTTTAGTAATTTTAAACTTAGAGTTTAATAAAAATAGGCGGGAAGAAATGAATATAGGAGAAAATTTAAAGAGGATAAGAGTTGCCAATTCACTCACCCAGCAGGAAGTAGCTGACAGGTGCGAATTGACAAAGGGTTATATTTCACAGCTTGAAAGAGATTTGACTTCTCCGTCCATAGCAACCTTAACGGATATACTGGAATGTCTGGGTACGGATTTAGCCGGCTTCTTCAATGAAGCAGTGGACAATAAAATAGTATTTAAGCATGATGACGTGTTTGTGAAAGAAACTGAAGACAATTATGTTATAAACTGGATTGTTCCAAATGCTCAGAAGTATAAAATGGAGCCTATACTGGTGGAGCTGGGAGAAGACGGCAGAACAAAAGCTGACGAGCCTCATGAAGGTGAAGAGTTCGGTTATGTGTTAAACGGGTCTATATTGTTAAATTACGGCAGTCAGGTTTATAAGGTTAAAAAGGGCGAGTCCTTTTACATTAAGACAAATAAAACTCATTATATAGAAAATGCAGGCAAAAGCACGGCGCGAGTACTATGGATAAGTACTCCCCCATACTTTTAAAGGAGGCAGAAGTGGATAATGCAATTATAAAATTAAATAATATAACTAAAAAATTTGACGGAGAGACTGTTCTTGATGATATTACTTTGTCTGTTAAAGAAAATGAATTCGTGACTTTATTGGGTCCCAGCGGCTGCGGAAAAACTACCACACTTAGAATAATCGGTGGATTTGAAACTCCGGATGAGGGTGAAGTTTATTTTGACGGCCAACTGATAAATGATATCCCTCCCTTTAAAAGACAGCTTAACACTGTTTTTCAAAAGTATGCTTTGTTTCCTCATTTAGATGTTTATGAAAATATAGCATTTGGCCTTAGAATAAAAAAAATGGATGAAGCCGCCATAACCGCCAAGGTTGAAAAAATGCTTGAGCTTTTCAATCTTAAGAATTACGGCAAGAGAAGAATTGACCAGTTAAGCGGTGGCCAGCAGCAGCGTATTGCCATAGCAAGGGCTTTGGTTAATGAGCCCAAGGTACTATTGCTTGATGAGCCATTAGGGGCTTTGGATTTAAAGCTGAGAAAAGAAATGCAGCATGAGCTTAAAGCTATGCAGAAGCAGCTTGGCATTACATTTATATATGTAACTCATGACCAGGAGGAAGCCCTTACTATGTCCGATACAATTGTAGTTATGAACGAGGGTATTATTCAGCAGATGGGAACCCCCATAGATATTTACAACGAACCGGAAAATGCCTTCGTTGCGGACTTTATAGGAGAGAGCAATATCCTGGACGGAGTTATGATTGATGATTACCTGGTTGAATTTTTAGGAAAGAGATTTGAATGCCTTGATGCCGGTTTTGGAAGAGGCGAAGAGGTTGATGTGGTTATCCGTCCTGAAGACCTTGATTTAACTCCTGTGGGACAGGGGATGCTGGAAGGGATTGTAAGGTCAATTACGTTCAAGGGTGTCCATTATGAAATGGATATTGCAGCCAATGGTTTTACATTTTTAGTTCATTCAACTGACATGGCTCCTGTAGGTGCTACAGTGGGGCTGACCTTGACTCCTGACGACATTCATATTATGGAAAAGGGGGAATAGGAGTGAAAGACAGAACAAAATATTTTGCATATCCTTATATGGTATGGATAATTATATTTATTGCTCTGCCCACGTTTTTGGTGCTTTTATACAGCATTACCACAAAGGAATCAAACGGGCTTACAACGATCCAGTTTACATCTGAAAATTTCAGGAAGTTTTTTCAGCCCATTTATTTGGACATTTTGTGGGATTCCATTTATTTAGCTGCAGTATCAACCGCAATATGTTTATTGCTGGGATATCCTGCTGCATATATTATTTCGAATACCCATATATCAAGGAGAAATACACTTTTGTTTCTTTGTATTCTGCCCATGTGGATGAATATGCTCCTTCGTACCTATGCCTGGATGACCATACTTGGAAACAATGGAATATTAAATAACTTTTTCGCATTTTTAGGTCTTCCCAGGTTTAATATGCTGTATACAAGAGGAGCTACCGTTATGGGTATGGTATATAATTTCATTCCCTTTATGATACTTCCAATCTATACTGCACTGAGCAAAATGGATAAGGGTCTTTTGGAAGCAGCTGATGATCTGGGAGCAGATAAAAAGACTGTTTTTAGGAAGGTTATTCTGCCCTTGAGCATGCCCGGTGTAATTTCAGGCGTCATAATGGTTTTCATGCCTGCTGTCAGCACATTTATAATTCCTCAGCTTCTGGGAGGAAATAAGAGCATGATGATTGGAAACCTGGTAGAGAAGCTCTTTATTTTAAACGGAGACTGGAATTTCGGGTCAGCTATATCAATTGTAATGATGCTGATAATACTTTTATCCATGTCAATTATGAATAAATTTGATGTTGACAAGGAAGGGGGAGCAAGACTATGGTAAAAAAATATTTGTCTAAAATCTATATGGGTATAATATTTATATTCCTCTATGCTCCAATTATAGTTCTTGCCGTATTTTCCTTCAATGAATCAAAATCAAGGGGAAACTGGACAGGATTTTCGTTAAAGTGGTACATTGAGCTTTTCCATGACCATGATATACGCCTGGCCTTTTACTACACTATATCAATAGCAATTATTACGGCAATAGTATCAACTATTATGGGTACAATAGCAGCAATAGGCATAAATGCCATGAAGGGCAGACAAAAGGCCTTAATACTTAATGTTAATTACCTTCCGGTTGTTAATCCTGATATTGTTACAGGTATATCCCTGATGATCTTATATATTTCATTCAATATGGATTTTGGATTTAATACAATGCTGATTTCTCATATAGTATTCAGCATCCCCTATGTAATATTGTCCATACTTCCAAAGCTCAAGCAGCTTGATGTACACATGACCGAAGCTGCCATGGATTTAGGGGCAACCCCAATGTACGCTCTCAGGAAAGTAATACTTCCTGAAATCAAACCGGGAATTATAACGGGATTTCTGATGGCTTTTACATTATCCATTGATGATTTCATTATAAGCTACTTTACAAAGGGCGAAGGCGTAACAAATCTTTCAATTGTTATTTATTCAATGGCAAGAAGAGGTGTCCGCCCCACAATCAACGCGCTGTCAACAATAATGCTGACTGTAGTACTCTTGCTGATGATATTGATAAACAAAAGAAACAACGGCCAGGATAAGTCGAAAAAAATAAACCAAAGTGAGGTATATAAATGAAAAGTAAACTGATTTTATTTGTTTCAATTTTATGCTTGCTATTAATTGCTGCAACCGGATGCAGCACTGAAGAAAAACAAACATTGAAAGTTTTAAACTATGACATTTACATTGATAAAAGCTTATTATCTGAATTCGAAAAGGCCAACAATGTAACAATCAAATATGACACATATTCAACTCCTGAAGATATGTATATCAAGGTGAAATCCGGTGCCTCAAAATATGATTTGATTATTTCAACTGAATATATGATTGAACGCATGATTAGTGAAAACCTGGTTAATAAATTGAATTTTGATAATATCCCCAATTATAAATATATCAGCGAAGATTTTAAAAACCATGTGTATGACCCGAATAACGAATACTCGGTTCCCTATTTCTGGGGGACTTTAGGAATATTGTACAACAAAACCACTGTTGATGCATCATCAGACAGCTGGGCTATGCTCTGGGATAAAGCTCATGCTCAAAGAATAATAATGATGGATTCGCAAAGGGATTCATTTGCAGCCGCACTTAAATTATTGGGATATTCAATGAACACAGTTGATGAAAGAGAGCTTGATGAAGCGAAAGCCCTGTTGATTGAGCAAAAACCCCTTGTAATGGCTTATATTACAGACGGGTCGCCTGCTATAATGGTAAATGAAGAAGCTGATATGGCCCTTGTCTGGTCGGGGGAAGCTGTTGCAGCGATGTCTGAAAATGAAAATCTGGACTATGTAATACCAAAGGAAGGCAGCAATATTTGGATTGATGCAATGGTTATTCCATCAACTACGGAAAACCAGGAATTAGCTGAAAAATTCATAAACTTCCTGTGCACTACAGAAGCAACATTGAGAAATATAGATGAAGTATGGTACTCGACAGTTCATACGGAGGCTTTGGAGCAGGTAGATGAAGAGCTGTTAAACAACCCGGCTTTCAACATTCCTCGTGAGGATATAGTAAATATGGAAATGCTGAGGGACCCGAAAGAATTTATTAATCTCTACTCTGAAAGATGGACTGAATTGATGGCCGAATAAACAGCATAGAACAAAAGCGGGGCAATCTTCAAGTGAATGTATAAAGTTTCGTGTAAATGGTAATAATAACCACTAAAGAAGGGAGATATTACCATGAAAGACGAAACTTTTTTACATGAAGAACAAACAAAGGAATTTGCAAAACTATTAGCACAAAACTGCGAAAGCTTAAGTGATGTGCAAAGCCTCTTAAAAAATCTTTTTAAGGGAACAATTGAAGAAATGCTCGAATCAGAAATGGATGAACATTTAGGATATGATAAGCATTCTTCCGAAGGCATAAACAGCGGAAACAGCCGCAACGGCTACAATAAAAAGACTCTCCAAAGTGAGTACGGCGAGGTGCCAATTAGTGTTCCACGTGATAGGAACGGAGAATTTTCGCCAAAATTAATAGGCAAGTATCAAACAAAGACTGATGACATAGAAAAACGTATCATTGCTATGTATGCAAAAGGTATGAGCAACAGAGATATCGAAGATCATCTAAAAGATATATATGGCGTAGAAGCCTCAGCAAGCCTAATCAGCCGTATAACAGATAAGATCCTTCCGGCAGTGATGGAGTGGCAGTCACGCCCTTTAGATTCTGTTTATCCCATAGTATTTTTGGATGGAATAGTATTTAAGGTGCGTAAAGACAGCCGCATTATCAATAA
>Ga0208458_1002027_pt1 | contig 15572 bp, 10 predicted proteins | sample AD_UKC085_MetaG_FD_184432 | JGI IMG/M metagenome (GOLD analysis project Ga0208458, IMG submission 184432) | Active sludge microbial communities of municipal wastewater-treating anaerobic digesters from USA - AD_UKC085_MetaG (SPAdes) (version 2) | ecosystem: Engineered > Bioreactor > Anaerobic >... | reverse complement strand
CAGTAGGGGGGTGTCACGGTCGACGTTCACGAAGCGTGGGCCCATAGTTATCTGCTGGACTCTAAACCTCGCCCTCTTGTTCAAACGCCGGGCAAAATTGTTGGGGAAAAGTCCGACAGGCTGCTAGCCCGACTTTTTCACACGCTTCGCGCGAGCAACCGCGACGGGGCTAGTTGGCGGAACCGCGCCCAGAAAGGCGAGCAGGAGCACTCTGTCGGTCGTGAGGACTCTCTTGTTAAGTATCGCCAGGGCGCGCGATGATGTGATACGAGAACTGCATGCGATTCGTTTTTCGCTGGCTGTTCCGACTGCTGGTTGTGGGGCTTGTCCTCTCGATCGGGGTGGTGCTGCTGAAGGACCTGCTGCTGAAGGAACTGCTTGCCAGCCATATCGAGCGCGAGACAGGCCTGGAGACGCGGATCGGACGGCTCGAAGTCGGCATTCTCTCACCGAGGCTCACTGTCGAGAACCTCCGCCTCTACAATCCGCCCGAGTTCGGCGGTTCGGTGTTCCTGCACGTGGCCGAGTGTCATGTGGAATATGACAGGCTGGCGCTGCTTCAGCGCCGGGTGCATCTTCGCCTCTTCCGACTGAATCTCGCGGAAGCCAGCATAGTTGAAGATGTCGCGGGGCAGACGAACCTCGAGTCGATTCACCGGCGACTTCGCCGCAAACAAGCGTCTGAACCTCGAAGCGACTTCACGTTCGGGGGTTTGGACATGCTCAATCTCTCGCTGGGCCGCCTGCATCGCCTCAACCTGGCGGCCCCGGGCCGAATCCAAACCATAAATCTCGGTGTCCAGAATGAAATCTATACCAACCTCGACACCGAAAAGGACGTGTTATATGCCCTGGGGCGCCTCGCTTTGCGCATCGGCGTGAGCCAACTCACGAATCATTTCCCGATCGCTCCGGATGTCTCTCGCCCACGCTCGACGGAGAAGGCCCCCGCCCCTCTGAGACCGCCCGCGACAACGCCGGCTCCCGGACGCCGTTAGATCCAGAATGGCGAAACTTGTTGCAGACAAGTCGAGTTTCTGTGTTGCGTTAAACGGGTCAAGGATTCTACTGAGCGAGGCGCGCCTCGCTATACGGATTCCCAAACGCCTGCCGTAAGTATGCCAGACTCCGTGTTGCGATCGCTTCAGGACCCTCCGTGAAATCGAATACCTCGACCGAGACGTATCCGGCGTATCCGACCTCGCGCAACGCAGCGGCAATCGGACGAAAATCGACATCGCCGAAGCCTGGGCCTTTGAGGTTGCGATCATTTGCGTGAAAATGGGCGAAATGCGGCCATGCCTCGCGAATGATGTCGGGGATAGGGCGCGCCTCCGAGCACATCGCCTTCACATCGAGGATGATCTTGAATCGAGGCGACTCGAACCGTTGCACAAGAGACACCGCCTCGGCGGCCGTGTTGATGAAATCCGTTTCGGCGGGCGCCAGAGGCTCGAAGCAGATGGTCACCTCGCGCTCCTCGCCTCGGCGCACCGCATCGCGAAAAACCTCGACCGCGCTCTCTCGAGCCTGCTCGAAGCTCACGCCCGGCAGAAGACTGCGCTGTTTGGGGGAGCCAACCACAATAATGTGCCCCCCCAGATCGGCGCAGAAATCAACCAGATCGATGAAGTAGCGCGCCGTACGTTCCCGCACTGGACGTTCCGAATGCGTCAAGTGCATGCCTTCGGTCTTGAGCAGAACCCAATGAATGCCCGCAATCGCAATCCCGGCCCGGGCCGCTGCATCGCGAATCTCGCCGCGCCGGGCGGCTGGGACATCGGTCACGTGGTTTGCGAGCGTGAACGGCGCGATCTCGATGGCGTCGTAACCGGTCTGAGCGGCAAAGCGAAAGGCCGTTTCGATCGGCCAATCCCCAAATATCTCGTTGCAGATGGCGAAAGGCATAGTCAAAACTCTGGTGAGAATCAGTCTGGTCTCGTCGCCCGGTTTCGTCCAGCCGCGAGTGTCCGCACCATGTGATACGATGCACGGACCAAGCAGGACGCTCCGCTGAGCGCGATCGCGACCGCCCGTCGGGCGTGGCGGGCGGCGCCGCGACCGTGCGGGTTTCACCCGCGCGTCCACGGACGCATCACCGAGCACGAGGGCACGCGCCGGAACTGCTTATGATGAACCGACTCGCCCGTCTCCTCTGTCGTCTGGCCTTGGCAGCGTGGGCAACCTCGATGGCCCTGGCTGCTGACTCGATGCAAGGTTCCGAATGCATGGACTGTCATGGGGATCCGGATTTGACTGCGGTTAACGAGGCGGGACAGACCGTGTCGTTGCATGTCGACGGGGCGAAGTACGGCGCCTCGGTGCATGGGGCCATGCCCTGTGCCGCCTGTCACGGCGACATCTCGAGGCAGCATCCGGACGACAATCTTGCGGCCAAACGGGTGGACTGCGCCGCGTGCCACGAAGACCAATCCTCAAGCCACGGCGCCCGCCTGCACGGAGCGGCAGCCAAAGACGGGGCTCGAGCGGCACGATGCAGCGACTGTCACGGCAGCCACCAGGTGCTGCCCGACACATCCCCCGACTCGACCCTGCATCACTCGAAGATCAGCGCAACTTGTGGCGCGTGTCACCCTCGAGCCGCGCAGGCCGTGGCGGAGAGCGTGCACGGTCTGGCGGCCATCCGGGGCGAGCGCGATGCCGCCCTATGCACGGATTGTCATTTCGAGCACGCGGGCGCCGGGGCAGATGGCGCTTCCGCGCGCCGGCTCTCGGCCCAAATCTGTGGCAAATGCCACGCAGCCGAGCCGATCACCGCGAGTTTTCGCCCCGCACCGGACCCGGTGAGGACCTTCTATCAGAGCTATCACGGCCTGGCCGTGCAGTACGGTTCGACACGCGCCGCCAATTGCGCCAGTTGCCACGGATACCACCGCATTCTTCCCTCTCACGATCCCGATTCCTCGATCCATCCCAATCGCCTGGTCGAAACCTGCGGGAAATGCCATCCCGGCGCGACCGAGAACTTCGCGCGCGGCAGGATTCACGGAGACGGCGGCCTAGGGCGAGACACGGGGTCGCTTGTGAATCGCTGGGTGCGATCTGTCTACATCACAATCATCTTCACTGTTGTGGGCCTGATGGCCGCCCATAATCTCACGGTCTGGCTCCTCAAAGCGGCTGCCGCCCGCCGCGCCCCCGGACGGTCGGTGATGCGTATGGACCGGACGCAGCGCATCCAGCACATGCTCCTGTTTGTCAGCTTCATTGCCCTGGCCATAACGGGCTTCGCACTCAAGCTCCCCGATTCCTGGATGGCCTGGGTCCTGGGGGCCGACGACGCCATTCGCCGGGGGCTTCATCGCATCTTCGGTCTTCTTCTCCTGGCCACTGCGGTCTGGCACGTTCTGTACGTCCTGACCACCATCGAGGGAAAACGTCTGTTCCGCGATCTCTGGCCGCGGCGCGGCGACGTGCGCGACGCAAGGGACCGGATCCGCGCCCTGGCTGGCAAGACGCCTGTCAGGCCGCGCACCAGACGCTTTGACTATGTCGAGAAGATCGAGTATTGGGCTGTGGTGTGGGGGGTTGTGATCATGGGGGTAACCGGCCTGATGATCTGGCTCAAAATCGACGTGACCCGCATCCTGCCCAGATGGGCGGTCGAGGTTGCGACCACCGTTCATTACTACGAAGCCATCCTCGCGTGCCTGGCCGTCGTCGTCTGGCACGCCTACCACGTGGTTTTTGACCCCGGCGTCTATCCGATGAATTGGGCGTGGTGGGATGGCCGAGTCGCGGATGAATCCTGTCGGGAAGAGAGTTCTCTCGAGAGGCGCGCCTCGGACCAATCCCAATCCTGAACCTCATAGTCAACTCGACGTCTTCCCGAATCTCCTCTTCCGTCTTGCTCGATTGAGACCACCGAATGCGGCCCGACCGCGTTCCCCGAGGGTCTCGCTCCCGAGTGCCCGTCAGTTTTTGCTGTCGATACGTCAATTTCCGCTGTCGATTTCCGCTTGACACAGGCGTGCAAAAGCGAATCATCCCCCCCATATGAAGGCAGGGGAAGTCCTGCGCAGACAACGTGTTGCTGAGGTTTACCAGCGGGCGAAGAGCACTATGAAAACAACGTCAGTATTGGTTGGAGTTCTTGGGCTGACCTTTGGAGTCAACGCTCAGACAGTCTTCTACGATAATTTCGACAGTTACGCCGACCAGGCTGCCTTCAATGCGGTGTGGAATGTGGGCGTTGCCGGCGGAGGATTGATCCTATCAACAGACCAGGCCTCCAGCGGCTCTCAGTCAGTCCAACAGGACCTCACCGCCAAGGCCAGCGGCATCGACATCACACCGGTCTCGGGCTGGGATGGAGCGCCGCTCGAGTGGTCGTTCCGCTTCTATGATTCGACGCAATCGGCCAACCTGCGTCAGTTCGCCACGATCCGCGACAACGCGCCTGCCCTTGCGCAGCTCGTCGCAATCGGCGCCTATAACGATACAACGCTGACCAAGAACCTCATCACGAGCGAGCCGGTGACGGCTGCCGATCTGAACACCTACTACGCCGCCCGCGTGGCGTTCTCTCCCGGCCCCAATTGGTTCATCCTGAATATGGATGGCGTGCCCACGCGCAGCACCGGTTGGCATGAACTCAAGGCCGTGTTCTCCGACACAACCGTGGATTTCTACGTTGACGGAGTCCTGGGCATGGCGGGCATCGAGTACGCCGCCGCGGCTGGAGCAGTCACCTTTGACCGACTCACGGTTGGATCGGGCCTCAGCTCCGCCAACGGCGCCGCCTTTTACGACGACGTCAAGGTGACGGTGATTCCCGAGCCGACGACCCTCGCTCTGCTTGGACTGGGCGCCCTGGCGTTTCTGGGCCGCGCCCGGCGCGAGTAACTCGGCAACCACAACTGATTCAGCGAAGCCGCTGCGAACCCGCCAGCGGCTTCTTCTTTTATCCGGGATTCCTCCCTCCTGCATATGCCCTCCCGGAAGGCCGTTTCAGAGGCCGCGGGGGGGGAGGGTGATTATCACGCCTTCACGCCCTTCACGCCTTCACGCTCTCCCGGAGGGCCGATCCCGCGCCCGCTGAAGCGGCCCTGACGGTTGACGCCGATCGTCTCAAGTACGCGCCCTCGCGCTCCATTCCGCTCTACCGATCAAGTGCGATGCCCTCGAGGCTGACATAGACCGGCATGGGCCCCAGACCGATCCCGAGGTTGTCGACGGTCAAACGCAACATGGCATCCTTGTCCGACTCGCACCGGGCGTACAACTCCTCCTTGATTCCGTCGTCGCGCTTCGTCTCGAGCCCGAGCGTGGTCTCACCTGAGCCGAGAGTCGCGCGAACTATCACCCGCCCTTGCGCGCGCGCGGGGACCCTGACCTCATGCGGCTCACCGATGGTCCACGCGACGAGTTTCGCCGGGCCGCCGTCCGTCTCGCACACGAGGACGTAGTCCTGGCTGTTTCCGGTCTCCAGCCGCCTCGCGACGCGGTACCCATTCAGGGCGGTCGTCATCGTCCGAATCGCCGCGTAAGCCGGTTTCGGTTTGAGATCGGGCCAGACGGTGCCGAAGTTGTGCTCCCGCTCCTCGGGATCGGGGCCGTCGTTCTTCCAGTCGTACCAGATCGAGACCGGGATGCCGGCCAGGAGGTTCGCCAGTTGTTGGCGGACGATGTAGGCGGCTTGCGTCTCGGGCGAGACGCCTTTGGTGTGGCTCGCATAACCCCACTCCCCGCTGATGATCGGGAGTTCCTTTCGCCCGTCCGGCGCATACCGCCGAATCAGGTCGCGCAGCTTGGCGTAATCTTCAGCCGCGGTCTCGGGCGGTCTGGCATAGTTGCGATAGGGATGCACGCTGACGGCGTCAAGGTGTGCAAGAACGCCGGAGGCGAAGAACTCTTCGAGGAACTTGACGGGCACTTCGGACGTTGCCGGGCCGATGATTGTCGCGTGCGGATCGGCCGCGCGGATGGCCTCGCAGGTGGCCAGCGCAAGCGTTGTGTACTGACCCACGTCAGGTTTCGGTTTCCAGAACGAGATGTTCGGTTCATTCCAGATTTCCCACACCACGCGCCGGCCCTTGAAATGCCGGGCCGCCTCACCCGCCCACCGGGCAAAGGCCGCCACACTCTCGGGCCGCTGCGGCGAGGCCGTCGCCCGGTGGTCCCGGCCGGAAACCGGATCGCGCGTCGCCACGGTCTCTTCGTACAGTGGATTCGAGTAATCCAGGATGTAGAGCGGGCGAATACCCCGCGCCTCGATGTTTGCAGTGAGTTCGTCGTAGGCCGACCAGTCGTAACGCCCCCGTTCGCGCTCGATGCCGGACCACCCCAAATCCATGCGGATGAACTTGAACCCGGCGGCGGCGATCAGATCGAGATCGGCATGATGCCCGCGATTGAAGTGGATGTTCACCCCGACGCCTCGCGGCACGACCAGGGGCGGGAGATCGGCAGCGGCCGCCAGCCACGCGAACAGAACCGGACCGAAGAGGAGAGTCTTCATGGAACGTTCCATCATGGAGTTTGCAGGTACAGCAATTCAGAGGCCGGGTCAACACGGTTCCTCGAATTGGATTCTCGAATCAAAGTGGACAGAAGAACGGACCTCGATCAGCACGAACGCCGAACCCAACGCGATCCTGGACGTCAAGTCATATGGCACCTGCGGACGTTGACCGCTGCCGCGGTCTCCGCCACACTTCCGACTCCAACTACGACGCAATATGATTGATCTGGCACGATCTCTGGCCGTCCTCGTGGGCCTGGAAACCGTCCTGGCATGGGCCGCCATGCCTGCACCCGAGCCCGGCCTCGATGCCGATGCGCCCGCGGCGAATTCGCCCGCCTGCCTGGACCGAGCCGCCGCTCCGCAACAGCAATCCCAGCAACAGCGGCAGCGACGGGAGCGCGGAACACGCGCCGCCGGGCGGAAGCCCGGCGTGTATCGGGCAAAGGTCGTGCCCCACTGGTTCGCGGACAACACACGCTTCTGGTACCGGAACGACCTTGCCGACAGCCGCGAGTTTATTGTGGTGGATGCGAGGCTCGGCACGCGGGCGCCTGCGTTCGATCATGAGTCGGTCGCGCGCCAAATCGGCGAGGATGGCGCGAACGAACTTCTGTCGATCGAGGAACTCCGGTTCTCGCCCGACGGCCTGACCGTGCAGTTACTGGGCGCCTCGAAAACCTGGTCCCTCGACCTCGCGACCGACAGGGTGCAGCCTGCACCTGCTCGGGAGGACGGACCGCCCTCTGAAGGCTTGCCGGCCGACGATCGCGAGCGGCCCTCGGCCCGGACTGGGCCGGAGACCGAAATCATCTTTGACAACCGCCTCGATCGCGAGGTGCGGCTTTTCTGGCTAAATGACGAGGGCGTCCGTCAAAGCTATGGCGCTGTCCCGCCCCGCAGCCGCAGGGTGCAACACACCTACGGCGGACACGTCTGGCTTGTGACGAACGAGCAGGGTGACACGATCGCGGTCTTCGAAGCGGCAGACCGTCCGGAGACCGCGCTCATCACCGGCGCGCGCCCCCAACCGCCCTCGTCGCCGCCCGCGCGCTCGAGGGAACGACGCAGGAGCACGGACCGCTCGCCCGACGGGCGATGGACCGCCTTCGTCAAGGACGCCAACGTGTACTTACGCGACGAGGAAGGCGAGGAAATCCGCCTGAGCGAGGATGGCCGGGAAGACAACGTATACCGCGGACTCGAATGGTCGCCGGATTCCACGACGCTGGTGGCCTGGCGCGTCCAGCCGGGCGATCGGAAGGAGGTCTATCTCATTCGATCCTCCCCGCGCAACGGCGGCCGAGCGCAATTCGAATCCCGTCCCTACGCATTGCCTGGCGACCGGTTCGCCAGGCACGAACTCAACATCTTCGATGTTGCCACGCGCCGCCAGATCAAGCCCGAAGTCGACACTTTCGAGCACGAATGGGAATCGCCGCGTCTGAGGTGGCGTCTGGGCGGTCAGCGTTTTGCGTGGCAGCAGGTGGACCGCGGACACCAGCGTCTGAGGCTCATCGAGGCCGAGTGCGTCACCGGCAACACGCGGACCATCATCGACGAGCGCACGGAAACATTCATCTGGACGGCTCACACGGAGAACCTGGACCTCGCCCATGTCAACTGGCTGGAGCAGTCCGATGAGATCGTCTATGCGTCGGAACGCGACGGCTGGCGGCATCTCTACCTGGTCGATGTCAACGAAGGCCGGATTCGCAACCCCATCACCCAGGGCGATTGGGTTGTTCGCGGCATCGATCGCATCGACGAACAGGCGCGGCAGGTCTGGTTTCGGGCCAGCGGGCGCAACCCCGACCAGGACCCCTACTTCATCCACCATTACCGGGTGAACCTCGACGGGACCGGCCTGGTGGCGTTGACGGAAGGCAACGGCACGCACACGATCGAGTTCTCGCCCGACCGCGCGTGTTACATCGACTGCTGGAGCCGTGTGGACCAACCGCCGGTGAGCGAACTGCGGCGCTCTTTCGATGGCGCGCTGGTCTGCCTGCTTGAAGAGGCCGACATCTCGGAACTCAAGAGCAGCGGGTGGGAGGCGCCCGAGGTCTTCGTAGCCAAAGGCCGCGACGGCCAGACCGACATCTGGGGGATTGTCTGCCGCCCGCGGAATCTCGATCCGGCCAAGAAGTACCCCGTCATCGAGCATATCTACGCTGGACCGCAGAGTTCCTACGTGCCAAAGAGCTTCTCGCCCGAGCCTCGGTTTCGCGCGTTGACCGATGCGGGCTTCATCGTCGTCCAGGTGGACGGCATGGGAACAGCCAATCGTTCCAAGGCGTTTCATGACGTCTGTTGGCGAAATCTCAAGGACGCCGGATTCCCGGATCGCATCCTCTGGCACAAGGCCATCGCCGCGAAGTACCCCTACTACGATGTGAATCGCGTCGGGCTTTACGGCACATCCGCCGGCGGACAAAACGCTGCGGGAGGAGTTCTGTTTCATCCTGATTTCTACAAGGCCGCGGTGGCGAACTGCGGATGCCACGACAACCGCATGGACAAGGCGTCGTGGAACGAACAGTGGATGGGCTATCCCGTCGGGCCCCAGTACGCCGAGTCGTCGAACATCGAGCATGCGGCCCGGCTTCAGGGCGGCCTGTTCCTGGTCGTGGGCGAGATGGACACCAACGTGCCGCCCGAGTCCACACTGCGCTTCGTCGATGCGCTCGTCCGGGCGAACAAAGACTTTGAACTGCTCATCGTCCCCAACGGCGGCCATGGCTCGGGCGGCGAGTACTATCAGCGGCGCATGCGCGATTTCTTCCTCCGAAATCTTCAGGGCGTACAGCCGCCAAACTGGAATGCGGAAGCATCGCCGCCCGGGCAAGGCTGAACGGCAAGGCTGAACGGGCTTGCTTTGGCGGCTGCGGATGTTCATGACTCCCCCGCCACCATGAACAACAACCGCCATCCCGTGAAAGAGGATTTCACTGCCAAGTCCAAGGTCCGGCCGACCGACAGCGTGTTCGAGGCCATCCGGCAGCACGACGTCGGCATGTTCGGCATCAAGCCCTTCGCCAGCAATTCTCTTCAAAGGCAGCAGCTCGCCCGAGGACCCCAACGCGCCCGAGGACGATCGTCGGGCACGCTTGGCACTGCGCAACATCCTCTGCAACCCGGCCGTCATCGCGCCCATCCCGGGCATGATCAGCATCCGGCAAGTGGACAACGCGGCCAACGTCGTCAAGGAACGCCTACAACTCGACGCAGCCGAGAGAGCCGAACTCGACCAGGCCGCGAAGCGAATGTGGGCTCGGCTCCCGGCTGATTACCAGTGGCTCAGAGATTGGGAATACGTTTAGCGAGGCTCCGCCTCAGACCGACGAGCGGTGTCACCCATTCGTGCTCGCTGGGTTTCGACGACGGTCTGTGGAGTTCGACGCCTCGCTAAGCGGCGCCGCTGCACGGCGCAAAAACTTGACTCGATGACAACGAATTTCGTCGAGGGAGTGAGACGTCATGCTCCAAACACGCCGCGCCATCGTCGAGGAAATCGAGGCCATCGCTTCCCAACCTCGGTTGATCGTCCAAACCTCGCCCCCCGAGGGAACGGTCGTGCCGGCCGGGCCAAGGGCAGTCAACCTGCGCGGATTGGGCCCGCCTGGCGCGAAAGTGACGGTCAACGGCCAAACGGTCGCAAACACGCGCCCCAGCGGCTACTTCTCGCACGCCGTCTTTCTGGGCGATGACCAACCGACAATGATTGTAGCCGTCGACCACAACGGCGCGCAACGTGCTGTGTCCAGGACATTCCCGCTCGCCGATTGAGGCGGGCCGCACGCGGCGCAAGGATAGTTGGGCAAGGATTTGCGTCCGACAGAAAAGGCCGATTTAGTCTTGCGGGCAAGCGCCTGATAGGCAAGGAATAGCACTGGTCAGCCCTGAATGGCCAACCCGGGGCTGGCGTCGATGAATCTTACTATGGCGAAACCTGACGGATCTTGGCGCATCCGAGTCGGCTGCGGAGCGCTGGCACTCTTGCTTGTCACCTCGTGTTACCGGTCCACTCAATCGTCTGGCGCGAGCAAACCTGCCAAAGCCACGCCCACTGCCTCGAAGAGCAGGGGCCGCGCCACGAGGGCGCCCAAGGTGGTTTACACACCCTCGTACGACGAGGAAATCAAAGGCATCTTCGAGTTGGCCAAGCAGCAGCGTTGGGAGGAGGCCGAAACGCAGGCTGCGGCCCTCTGGGCGCGCGATCCGCAGGATTCAGCCGCGATTCGTTTGCGCGATTGGGTGCGGCAACGGCGGGAGCGCAGTCGGGAACAGGCGCTCGAAGACCAAATCCGCTCGATCGAGGCCAACAACTCAGTGTTCAATCCAACCCTCAAGGATCTCGCCACGGAGAAGAAGGACCGCGGGTTGCCTCCACGCAAGGACGTGCGGGACGCCATCCAGCAGATCAAGGCGACGCCCTACATCCCCGAGACCTACGGACGCACGAATTACCTGCGGGGCTTGATGTTCGATTTCGAGTCGCGCCAGGGCCGCATGGCCAAGATTCTCGAGAAGGAAGTATCGATCGTCCTCGAAGACGCCACGCTCGAGTCGATCATCTTCGACGTCGGCCAGAACGAAGGGATTAATTTTGTCGCGGACAAGTCGCTTCCCGCCTTCCAGACCAAGCTCAGTGTGAACATGAAGCAGGTGAAACTCTCCGAGTTTCTCCGCTACATTTCGCGCAACCTCAATCTGCAGTTCCAGATCGGCGAGGATCTCATCTGGGTCGTGGACAGCAAGGACCCGACGAAAGTGCTCGAGGAGACGCGATTCTACCGGCTCCAGCGGGGTTTCGTTCTGCCCGCCGAGTTCGGGCCGCCGGAGGTGCAAACCACCACAACCACCGCCAACAACGTCCGAACCGTCACGGAAGTTCAAAAGATGAGCAAGTTCGTCAACGACCAGGCGGCGACCATGCCATCGATCGAACAGGCCATCACCAATTTCTTCACCGGGACATACCTCATCGATTTCGAACGCAATGTCATCGTCGCCCGCGGCACGCCCGAACAGCTCAATATCCTCGAGAGCGTGATCGAGAACTTCGACCAGCCGATCCAGCAGGTGCTGATCGAAGCCCGGTTCGTCACGGTCACCCAGGCCGCCTTCCTGCGCCTGGGAATGATCTGGGGCACGGGCCTGGCAACCACCACCGTCGAGCCCACCTCCGATCAGACCGGCATGGCCTTTCTGGGCGTCGCTCCAGGATTCCAGTGGAACTGGACCAATGTGTTCGGAGTCTCGGAACTGACGGCCACCCTGGCGGCGCTCGAACAGAGCGGCGAGAGCCAGACATTGAGCGCGCCACGCCTCACCCTGATCAACAACCGCCCGGGCATCATCAACGACGGCAAGGTCCAGTACTACTACGAACAATACCAGGTCAAAGCGACCATCCTCGAACGGCGCTCCACATCGCAACTGGTCCCCTTCGAAAAGCCGACCAAGATCACCTCGGGGGCCTCGCTGCAAGTGCTGGCAAGCATCGGCGGCGACGGCAATACCATCCTGCTCGCGCTCAGTCCAAGGGTGAACTCGGATGTCAAAATGGTGCCGTTCATGACCATCACCGACACCGACGATGCGGGCAATATCGTGAGCAAACAGGACATCAACCTGCCCGAGTATCGCACCCAGGATCTCTCGACCCGCGTCGCGGTCCGCTCCGGCCAAACCGTCGTCATGGGCGGAGTCCTCGAACGCCAACAAACCACCTTCGTCGAGTCCGTGCCCGTCCTGGGCAATCTGCCCATCCTGGGCGCACTGTTCCGCCGGCGCAGCGAGATCGACCGCCCCCGCTATCTCCTCATCTTCGTGACGGCGACGCTCCTGGGCGAGACAGGCGAGTACCTGATCTACGAGGAGGCGACCGGACGGAACATCCCGGTCCGCGGCGACAGCCGGACCAGTTCCGCGCCCGCCCCAAGCAACTAATGGCCCGGCTCCCGGTACCCATCTTGCACCGAATCTTCCCGGTGGCGGGTCGTCGCGTCGTCGTGATCGATCCAGGCACCCGCGCGCACAAGCTCCTGGCTGTCGAGTCGCATTGGGGGCGCCTGCGCATTCTGCTCCGCCAGACGATCGAGGTGGACGACGGCGATCCGGAGACTCCCCTGAGCCTGAGAGAACAACTGGCGGCGGCCATGCCGGAGATCGAGTCCGAACGCCTCGCCCTGGTATTGCCTCAGCACCGGACCATCTCGACCGTGCTCGAGGTCCCGCACGAGACCGAGGACGCAGGCCGGTTCATCGAGTCGGAGGTCCGCAAGGTCAGCGGCCTGAGCGAAGAGGCCCTGTTCCACGCGCACGCGCCTCTCGAACCATTCGCCCGTCTGCACAACCCCTGCTCCGTCACGCTCTGCAAGCGCGAGGATGTCGACGCATTCGTAGATCGCCTCGTCCCCGCGGCGGAAGACGACGCGGAGGCGACGGATCGTGAGGGCCTGGCCGAGATTGTCACCACCGGCCAGGCCATGTTCGCCGCAATCCTGGCCGGCGCGAACCCGCCGCCCCACGCCGTCGTAGTCGATTTGGGAGCCAACCACACCGTCGTCGGCATCCTGCTCAACGGCCAGGGAGTCCACGCAACCAGCTTCGACGGGGGAACGAGTCGCTTCACCGATGCGATGGCCGCCGAGCACTCCCACGATTGGTCCGCCGCCGAGACGCTTCGCCGGTCGAAGGATGTGCTCGCCCCTCCCACCGGATCGCCCGCATGCGTTCAGGCCGTCGCCAAGTGGTACGCCGATCTGCAGCGCGCAGTCGTCGAGTGGATGGACGACTACCCCGAGTTGAGAATTCCGTGGCAGTCGCTGCCAGTGTACCTCTGCGGGGGAGGCGCTTCCCAGCCCGGCTTGTTCGACCATTTGAACCGCCTGGGCAGCCTGCGTTTCCAGCCCTGGCCCAAGTGCCCCGGTGTCGATCCGGACCTGGCGATGGATCAATACTGGGTTGCCTACGGAGCCGCGCGGGCTGCCCTGGGCCGCGCGCGATCAACCGTTTCGCTGCTGCCGCCTGAACTCAAAAGCCTGGCGCGGCGCCACCGCCGGTGGGAATGGCTGCAGGCCGCCAACATTGCGCTCCTGATGCTCATCGCGGCCGCCCTGGGCCTGGCCACATGGCAACAAAGCAAGTTGCTCGAACGTAAGGAACTCCTGATCGCCAAAACCCGCGCCGCCCTGCTCTCCGCCGACACCGTCGTCCACCTCGCCCAGCGCCTGGACGCCGGCTACGCCGCGCTTCGCCCGGTCTTCCAACGCCAGCAGCACTCTCTCGATACCATCGCGGCCCTGGCCGCCATCCGCCAAATCCGCACCAACGACGATTTCTGGCTCGCCCTGTTCGCGGACGCCGCCAGCTATGCCACCGCTCCCATTCTTCCTCCGCCAACCAATGCGGTGATTGAATCCGCGCCCCCGCCCTCGACCAACGCCTTTCCGCCGCGGCGCGAGTTCATCGCCGAACTGTGCATTCCTCAACAGGGCGATGCCGCCCGCCGCATCCTCAGTCAGGTGGTCAGCGATCTCAAACAAAAGCCGATCTTCGAGCGCGCCGACGCGTTGCCACCCGAGCGCAAGCGCGCCGTGGTCGATCCACGCGTCGTCATCACCAACCGCCTCTTCGCCATTGCAATGGAGGTGGCGTCGGGCCGCACCAACGGCGTGATCGACGCCCTGCTCCAACCGAATCGAGCCCTCCCTCCGAAACGTCCCGGACCAGCGCCGCGACCTCGCGACGGAGCATCGCCCGGCGCTACCGAACCGTAACCATGGCTTCCCGCGCGCACTCGAGCCGACTCCCGATCGCGACCGCCCTGGCGGGGCTGGTGCTGGTGCTCTATTACGCTTCGGTGTTCAAACCGTTGTCGCGCCGGGTCGACGACCTCGACGGGCCGCTCACCAATCTCTGGCATAGTTTCGTCACGACCAATCGCACACACGAGGCATGCGCCGGCCTCGATTTCACCCTGGTCGACCGGCGGGTCGAGGAGCTTCGTGGCGCTCTGAAGCATCTCGAGTCGGCCCAAATCGCAGTCCAAACACGCCTCAAGTTGCCCCCCGAAGTCAACGCAAGACTCGCCGAACCGTTCCAACTCATCGACTTCCAGAACGATCGCAGCCGCCAGGCCGAAGCCCTCACGCGCCTCGCCAAGGAGAAAGGCGTCGCCTGCGAGCCCGCTGTTCTCAACGGCCTGCCCGAGTACTCGGTCGATCTCGTCGATCCGCGCCTGCTCTGGCCGCGTCTCTATTTTGCCAACCAACTCCTGCTGGCGGCCGTGCACTCGAAGGTCGCCGGCCTGCGCAGCCTCACCCAACTCCCCTCGATCAGCCATCGGAAGGACAGCGTCGGCGACGGACTCCTCGAAGAGCTGCCCATGCGCATCGAACTGTTCGGCCCAACCCCCGCGGTCGCCCAGTTCGTGACCAGCCTCCCCCTCCGGGGCGAAGACCTCAACCTCGTCGGTCTGGACACTCTCCTCACCAACAAACCGGTCTTCTTCGCTGGCCGGATTCTCGCCCGCAAACACTCGCCGGAACGTCCGGAGGATGTCTTGCTCGAACTGACGGTTTCTGGTTGGGTCGTCGCCGCCGGCGGACCGTCGGAGTGACCGATCTCACAAGAACTCGCTGCATGCTCGGCGCCCTGGAAAGAACAATCTGGTTTTCAGCCCTCCTACTGGCGGGTCTGGCGATCTTGCTCGCGCTAGTCCTCTTCGGTTTTGGCGGTGGGCTTCCGGATCTCAAATCGCCCGCCGGGTCGCGCGCTTCGGCAAACCCGCCCCTCGTCGAGCCCATCCCGGACCTGTTCGCCACCTCGGCGGTGCCGGCGCTCGAGACCTCGAGCAACGCGATCAACCCCTTCTTCACGCTTTACTTTCAACCACCCGCGCCGCCGCCGACCAAGAAGGTCCCCCTCCTCTACCTCGGCTGTGTCGAGTCGTCCACCCGCGTGCTTCGAGCTTACGTGCGAGTCGCTGACAAGCTCCAGATCCTGCCCTTGGGCGAAAAGGTCATCGCCGACTACGCGATCCAGAACATCTCGCTCAAGGCCCTGGTCCTAACCAACA
>Ga0208458_1002024_pt1 | contig 15580 bp, 16 predicted proteins | sample AD_UKC085_MetaG_FD_184432 | JGI IMG/M metagenome (GOLD analysis project Ga0208458, IMG submission 184432) | Active sludge microbial communities of municipal wastewater-treating anaerobic digesters from USA - AD_UKC085_MetaG (SPAdes) (version 2) | ecosystem: Engineered > Bioreactor > Anaerobic >... | reverse complement strand
CGATAACATTGAATAGGTCTCGGGCTGATTAAGTAAAAAGACCGCACATATTCACCATCAGGAGCGAGAAAAACATGCCCCATAACATGCGTTATGTGGATATGTACATATCACTTTTATACCCCATATAAAAACACCCACATCTTACCCACAGCCCCGACCCTCTGGATGGGCGGTCAGAATCCTTATCCCCAAAGGGTTTGAAGCCATGCCTCGTGCGTGCGTATGCGTGCGTTGGGTTTCCGAATAGTGCGAGATCCCCTTTTTAGGGAGTCCCGATTTGGCAGTATAAAAATCCTTTTAGGTGTGCCACTTGGACGAGGCGAGATTCCTTTTAGGTTGCCCAGTTCGGTGCGGGTGGCTTTCGCTAATATGATTCATCGGATACAGGCTAAGGCAATGCCGTGATTGGCTTTGGCGGGATATGGCAATACGGGAATTTTCGTTGTCTTTCGTTGATCACTCTGTGGTAGGGCAGTCAGCCTGGTTGACAGCATTTGACAGTACTATCTGGGCGATCCCAATCCACAGGGTTATGCAAGCAGATGGTTTCGGAGTGTTGCGAGCCACAGCAATGTTTGGCATGGGTTGTCGGTGAATCCCTGCGGATCTGATTTCAGTAAATATCAGTAATTGCAGACAGCTTTTGTGTTCCACCGCCCCATGGGGGTAATAAGGTTTTGGGGCGGTGATTCCAGGAAGTGCTTAACTGCCTGCAGACCATACAGATGCAACGCAAGATGTTAACTTTTTGAACTAAGGTTTTGTTAGGTTTTGTTAGGTTTTTTATGTAGTCTGCCTGTGGATCTCCACCCCCCTTTTTATATGCTTCTGCAAAGTCAGCCCAACACCCCTTTTATATACTTCCAAAAACTCCAGACCGCCCAGGCGGGATTGCCTATCGATTGCCTATCCATACCCAATGCATTGCCTATCGATTGCCAATGGGTTGTCAATAGGCTGGTGTTGAGTGAGAAGCAAAGAAAAATTTCACTTGACATATGGCAATGGAATCTATAATCTGATTACATATTATAACAGGAGGTTCTTCCGATGAAGAAAACATTACTCGTTATCATGGTGCTGTTAGCGATAACCGCAATTTGGGCAATGCCTAAGGGCACAAAAAACATTGGTGGTGCGATATCACTTAGGATTGCTGATGAATCAAACCTATTGAAGATAACGCCTCAAATCGGATACTTTGTTGTCGATAATTTATCGGTTGATTTGGATATATTGTATCAAGACGATCTCGATGATCGAACACAAATTGGAGTAGGCTTGGGGGCAAGAGGTTTCATTAAAAATTTCTATGGCGGTGCGGGGCTCTCGCATCGGTATGACAGAGATGAATCTTGGGGTGTCCATACAAGGAGAAGCAATTTTGCCGACCTCAAGCTGGGGATGGTTTATCCGATATCTAAGAATGTATATTTCGACTTCGGGGCAAACTATTCAATTGGAATAGGCTCATATGGTGGAAACTGGTCAAGTGGAAGCAATGACGAGCTGATCTTGGATATTGTGGCGGGAATCCAGGTATTTTTCTAAACATACAGCCTGACGGACAACCTATCGACATAACAGCTTATCTGAGTTGTATAATACCCAATAGGCATCAATGGTCACATAATAGCCCTCCCTGCCCATTATATGGATTTTGCCCCCTCAGCTCCTTTTTATAGCCTTGCAAAACCCTTTCCCGCAGGTGTGCCAATGTGGTTTTCAGAATGTCGACATTTTACGATGTATTACATTGACTGGTAACGCATTAACCCTTTTTAGGGTAAGCTGTGGAAATAGGGTTATGGTCTGTGATCCCCGCCCATGGAGATGCCCACCAGCACCCCTTTTTTATATACCCGACAAAAACCTGATAATAAAGTTTTGGGCTGTTGTTTGCCCAGATGGCTATCCTACTGAACACCAAGAAGATACCGCACAGAATGTCTACGAATAAAAGTAAGGTTTTGGATAGCCAAACAGCCAGACAAAACAAACAAGTTGGGTGGCACAACCCTTTCCCGAACTCTACTCCGTAGATTTGCGTTAACGCTTTGGACATCAAGCACATGCGGACATATCCGATGTCTTGAATTCTCACGGTCTTTCACGGAGCTGTTGAACAGGTGTTGAACAGGTATTCAACAAACTTTAACGAGTGTTGAACAACCGATGCCTTACAGATAGCCATGGGTTAGCTTGGGGTTAGGCATGGGTAAGGTATGGGTTAGGTATTGGTGTGTGTGTGTTTTTTGTTGACATGTCCAGTATGTGTGCTGATGTTGCCACACACATTAACAGCAAGAAAGGAGTCATGATGAAAACCGTGGTACAATCAATGATCTTAGTCGTGTTCATGGTCTTGTTATGGGGTTGTGGCCTCAAAGCGGGTGTCCCAAGTGCGGAGTCAACCCCGAATTGGACACCTGAGCAAATGCAAGGCTTTATTGAATCTGCATATGCTGAATCTGCAAGTGCTGGTCAAGAAATAGAATTGACGGGATGGCGTGATACTGAAGAGGGCAGAATTCTCTATTTTAATCGTTTGGCAGGTAATAGGTGGATAACGCTAACCATGACTCTGTTTAAGGTAGACACCCCCCAGGGTACAGGATATATTTACAAATATACTCATTATGAAGACGCTTCTGATACAGGTAAGTGGAAGAATGCAGAATAAGGGTTAATGGTCAATAGACCCACAATGTTCAACTGGTTGGATATCGCCTGGGTGTCCAGAAGGTAGAATAATATGTGTTTAAGTGCATCGAAAGGCTATCGATTGCCAATCGCATTCTTGGGCAAGGCATGGTTGAACATTACGAACCGGCATTGCCCAACCCCCACTTCAACACCCTGCCCAGGGGTCTGCCCTCCCCCCTGCCCAGTACCCTGCCCAGGGGGCTGACCAGGATGAGTTATTCCCACCGATAGGGTTATGGTTTCTGGGCGGTTTTAGATCTAAGGTTTTTTAAGGCTTATATACTAACATTTGTTAACAGGCAATGCCCAGATCGGATGATAAGTTTCCATAAGTCGGTGTTTTAGTAATCTGATTCATCCAACTACATTTACCCCCATTACTGGCAGGGGATTGTAGTGATGAATGTAAAATCCAAACCTTGGCAAACCTTGCCTTTTCCCAATCCCACAACCTTTGAAAACCTTTGCATTTTCTCCCACTCCAAACCTTATCAAACCTTATCGCTTTGCCATCCCCCAACCTTGTGTAACCTTGCGAGTTTGCCTCGATCAAAACCTTACCAAACCTTACCTTTTTGTGAGCTCCTCTGCCCCGCCCTCAACTTGCAGAACTGGATTCCCAGATGTTGGCAATCCCCTTTTCCAACAACGCACTAAGCGGAGAATAGGCTTTGATGTTTCCTATCCTGTTTGGCAAGTTTGGCATGGGATGCCTGAGCCAGATCGCCGTGACCTGCCCACCGCTTACCCTTAACAAAACTTAACATCCCACATGGTGCTTGAGTATGACCCTATATCCTAACATATGGGGTTAACATAAAAATTAACATAAATAGCTTGACAGGATTCTGGGGTTGATTTATATTGTAATCAGGTGCTGACCCAAAGGAGGAGACCATGGAGACAGCAAGAGTCATTCAGCTTGACGAGGCAAGGCAGGGGATAACCCCAGAGCATTGCACCAGATTCCTTTCCCAACTGGATGAGATGCCCAAGACCATCAGCGTTTACGCAAGGGCATTGAAGATGTTCATGGAATACCTGGGCGGGAACACCACACCCCACAGGGTCGATATCCAGGCGTACAAGCTCCATATGATGGGCAGGATGAAGCCCAATTCCGTCAACCTATACCTGACAGCGGTCAGGGTGTTTTTCCGTTGGATGGAGATCGAGGGGCTGTATCCAGACATCAGCAGGGGCATCGACAATGTGAAGGTGAGCAAGAATTTCAAGAAGGATCACCTGACCCCAGAGCAGGTGTGCGACATCTACAATGCCATAGACAACCCCAGGGACAGGGCGGTGTTCATGCTGATGGTAACCGCAGGTCTCAGGTGCATCGAAGTGGTGCGAGCCAATGTCGAGGATATCCGCACACTTGGCAACGATGTGGTGCTGTTCGTGCAGGGCAAGGGTAAACTGGACAGGGAGGAGTATGTGAAGATCCCCGCCCTGACGCACAAGGCAGTCCTGGGCTATCTGGACAGCAGGGTTGACCCTTTGGGTGAAGAGCCCCTGTTCACATCCGATGCCAACCAGAGCAAGGGCGGGAGGCTGACCACCATCTCTATTAGCAGGATGGTCAAGACCGCCATGCGGAAGGCAGGGTACAATTCCACCAGGCTGACCGCCCACTCACTCAGGCACACCACCGCCACCGCCATTCTGATGAATGGGGGGACTATCCAGGAAGCCCAACAGGTGCTGAGGCATGCCAACATCCAGACCACCATGGGTTATCTGCACAACCTGGACAGGATGAACAACAACTCCGAGAGCAAGGTGGAAGATGCCTTGTTCGGTGGTCTGCGTTAAATAATCGGCAATAGCAAACGCAGATTTTCTTGACAGATGAGCATATATAATTTTCATAACACGAGAGGTGAACATATGAAAAAAGCATTGGTGTTTTTGGTGTTGGCTGTCTTGGTGCTGACCATGTCTTCATGTTTGATTCAGCCCAAGTGCAAGAAGCCCCAAGCCTCCGCTTATGGTGATGGGACTGTGTCTCTGGGATCTCAGACATATGGGGCAGAAATTTATTTCACATACAGAGAGGGAGGAGATCCACCAAGCGATCCGCACTCAGGTAGCAATCTGTTCAGGAGGGGAGATAAAATTAACATGGAAGGGCTCGACTTCCCCATAATAATCAAAGCACAGGCGGTTAAAGAAGGCTACAGGAACAGCGGTATTGCCACGATAAGGTATTCTTCTCGTGAGGATGTTTTCTTTGGTGAAACTAACTACCCCGACACACTTAACATACCTTTAGTCGACACCCTGGTAACAGGAGAGCCACTTTAGCCATGAAAAAGACCATCGCCATAATCAACCAGAAAGGTGGGGTCGGGAAGACCACCACCGCCCTTGCTATCGGTGCGGGATTGAAACGCAGGGGCAGGAAGGTGTTGATTGTGGATCTCGATGCACAGGGCAACCTGTCCTACTCCCTGGGGGCTGACACCAAGGGATTGAATGCCTATGCTCTGTTGGAGGGCGGTGTCCCTGTTGGGCAGATCATTCAACACACCAATCAGGGTTATGTCATCCCCTCATCCATGTACGATGGGGATAAATCCCTCAGCCTGGCTGATGTTAAGCTGACTGGCGAGGGTATGCATAATAGACTCAAGAGAGGTCTGCAACCTATTCTTGACCAGTATGACCACATTATCATCGACACCCCACCCGCCCTGGGGTTGTTGGCGGTTAATGCCATGACCGCATCGGATCAACTCATTATTCCCATCCAAGCGGACATCTACAGCCTACATGGGCAAGCGGAGCTGTACGATACCATTCAGATGGTGCGGAAGTACGCCAACCCCAGTCTGGAGATCCTGGGCATCCTGCTTGTCAGGTTTAACCCCAGGGCGATATTGAGCAGGGATGTCGCAGAAGAGTCCAAGAAGATAGCGGAGATGATGGACACCAGGCTGTTCAAAACATATATCAGGGAGTGCATCGCCATCAAAGAAGCCCAGTACCTACAGAAGAGCATCTTTGAGTATGCACCCAAGAGCAACGCAAGCAAGGATTATGGCAACCTGCTGAAAGAAATAATAAGGAGAGACCAATGAAAACCATCAAGTGTGCGGAATGTCGGCGTGAAGAGTACGATGTCGCAAATGCCAATCCCCATGGCAGTAAAACAAGAAAATCAAATTCGACCAGAAAACTTTTGTGGGGAATGATCCTCCTTCTGGTTGTGATTGCGGTTAACTTAACAAGTTGCAAGGATGAAGAAAAACAAGGAATTCAATATAAAGTAGTGGACTCCCAGAAAACTTTTGTGGGTATTAACGAGCAAATACTTATATCGGCAGAAAACCTAAATCTTGAAGATATGCTGGCTTTGGGAGACATAATTCATCGAGAGTACTCAGGGTACGAAAGTGCCGTGGTTTCCGTGTATGACGATCAGAAGGCGATCGATACCAGAGATATGGTCTTGGGTGAAATGGCGGACAAGACTACAAGCGACTTCTATGATCTTCATATGGTCGGGGTATACAATAAAACAGGAAACGAAGCTGTTTACGCAATACACCTAAACGGAATTGCAAACCCTGCAACAAAGCAGGTTAAATACTGACGAGAGAAGCAGAGGCATCCCAAGAAAGTACTCATAAACGAACTAATAGGGAGTGATTTATGGCAATGACCAAATGCAAGGAATGTGGGCAGGAAGTAAGCAGTAGTGCTAATGTCTGTCCGCATTGTGGCAAGAAACTAAAGAAAGGCTGTGGCCACTATATAGCCTTAGTCATAATCATTTTGATTTTGTTCTGGGTCTATAGGTGGCAAGCAGGACAAGCCAAAGCTGACAACGAAGTTGGAAGTGAGATAGTGGAAAGGGGATTCACCCTCAAGGTCTTGGGTGGTTCTGGTGGTTTTTACGATATTCAGATTCCCTCAGAGTATCTGAATTTGGAAGATATGACTGCCATTGGGGAAGTGCTAAGAGAAAAGTACAAGGGACAGCCTCAGGCTGGTGTAACCGTTTATGTCGGGAGCAAGGCGAAAGAAAACGAGGTTGGCAAATACACAAAAATGACACCATTCCACAACTGGACCATAAACTTAGATGGTACGGACAAGCCCCCCACCAAAATCATTGACTACTAATAGGAGGCACAGCGATGCCAGACAAGAAAGATATGTTCAAAGAGAAGCACCCATCCACAGCGTTTCTAAAACCGCAGGGCGAACAGGCTGAGGCAGATGCCCCAGATACACCCACCCCCATCGCCAGGATTTTGGAGAAGAAGACCAAGCCAGAGCGGAAGACCAGGAATGTCCACATCCTGATGAAGCCATCCAAATATGGGAGGCTGAAGGGGATCGCAGACGCATATGGACTGAACTTCAACGAGCTGTTGGACACCATCTTTGACGAGTTTCTTAAGGGTGCTGATGTTGACAATACATGATCATAGAGCATAACCATAATACATGACCAGATAGCATGAGGTACTAACATGGGCGATATAAAAACCCTATTCCAGGCGGTGGAACAGGCTATCAAGGAGAAGAAGTCAGGCGAACTGCAGGACATCCTCCAACGCAAGAAATCGATGCCCCCACCCAGACCCGCCATCGTTGGGGATACCAAAACCTATTCCTCCAGGGAGCTGATGGACATGATGTGCGTCACCAAGGTCACCATCTACAACTGGATGAAGAATGGGTGGATCATGGGATTCAAGGTCAATGGCGATTGGCGGTTTACGGAAGACCAGGTCAGGGCGATTATGAAAAGGAAGGGTGTACCCTATGGATAAGAAAAAAAACAATCCTAATGATATAAAGTGGGATGTGAAGCTTGTGCGTGGTGAGGAACATGATGTGCTGAATATCAAGCCACAAAACCCCAAAGACTTGGAAAAGTTGGGCGAGGCATCAACTGAAGACCTGTTGTCCGCATTCAAAGAGGCAGGAGTGTCAGAGGAAGAGCATCAACACATCAAGTTTAGGCTGGGCGAGTTTGAGCAAGCACAGGCTGATATTAGAAGCCAGATAGATGACCTGAAAAAACAGGGAAAGATAGCCTCCGACACAGCAGTTCACTTGTATGACTCCCTTATTAAATTGGCTAAGGAAGAGAAGCAATTCCTGGACAGCGAGTTTGGGAAAGCTATCCTTAGTGCTCTGTTTAAAACGGAAAAAAGACGCAGAAACAAAGCATTACAGCCATACATTACGGTGAAGGGATCTCTGGAAATGGACGGTATTGTGAGGGCAATACTGACCCCGCCCAACACGGAGAAAGAGATTGACGGAAAGATATGTCTATGCACGGAAACAGAGATCATAACCAAAAACGGCAGTAAGGCTAAGACCATCATCGCCTGGAAGGAGGGAGCATTGACAAGTGAGGGACGGAAACTTCTTCTGTTTACCCTGACAAACAAAAAAAAGGGGAAGCCGTACATAGAATTCAACATCGCTGATTACCATGACGAAAGGGAGCTGGATTATGCGTATGGATCAATTAACACATACAACCAGGAGCTGATCAAAATCAAGGGAATGGAGTTCGGGTTAGAGATTAATGGACGCAGGATCATGGGGCGTTTCTTTGGCATGACGGATGAGCCGATCTCCAAGAACATAAGCTATAAAAACAACTATGTCAGGCTTTACCCATCAGATGTTGGCAGAACTCTGCTGTCAAGAGCACGAGCCGATTGGAACATCTCACGGAAAACCTTCCCAATCAACGAAAACGATTACAGATACGCAGTAAAACTGCTATGGCTGTTTGACAGGGATATGGATCAGAACTGGGGATATGAGTGCGTGGGGAAGTTTGAGATCGAACAGCTTCTGAAAGATGCCAATATGCCCCCATACAAGAAGCACCCGAAGACAGAAGATAAGCGAAGCACCACCCCCAAGCAGGATTATGTGATCCCCTTCGAGAAGAACATGAATCACCTATCTGAAATGGGGGCGATCACCTGGAAGTATGCCAACGGAAACGGAAACACATGGAAGTCCTTCATCAAAGGAAGCATCCAGGTGTGGCTAACACAGCACCCCAGAAAGGGGCAGAGCAGAGCGGATTTGCCACAACCCAAACCCAAAAAGACCACCGCCAAGAAGAAACCAAAGAAGAAATGATGCAACCCTGCTCCACCAAATTTCATGCCTACTCACCCAAGATAAATTTAGGGTAGGTTAGCATGATTTTTGGGGAAATTTAGGGTAGGTTAGCATGATTTCTTAGGGTAGGTTAGCATGATTTTATTTCGCAACCCATTGCAAAATAGACCCGATTTCGTAAAGTCAAAGATAAATTACGATATGCCCGATTCCCAAGGGGTCATCGGTCAATCGTTTTTAAACCCCAAGACCCTATGGTGTCGGTATCTGTATACCCATCTGGGTCTAGGAGGTTAGAGTTCATGGCTGACGATCAACTGACCAAAGACCTCAGGGGGAGACTGGCAGACTTCCTCTGGGCGGTCTGGCAGATCCGCATCGATGACCCCCATAAAACCAGCAAGCCATTCCTGTGCCTCAATCCCAACCACCGAGACAAACACCCATCCATGTATTACTACAAAAGCAAGAAAACAGACTTCCCCAGGGTGAAGTGTCACGTCTGTGGGTTTAACAAGGGTATTTTCGACCTGGCAGACTGGAAATTTGGCTGTGGCGGTGATTTCAACAAGCAGAAGGCTGAGGTGATGAGGGTGCTTGGCATGGCGGGAGATCCTTCACAGACCTACACCCCGCAAGGCAAGGTTGCGACAGGGACAGAGACCACACCACCAGAGGGTCTTGGTATCGACACTACCGCCCTTCCCAAACCGAAGAAGAAGCGAGTGGTGGAGGGCAAGGACTTCACCAAAGACTACGAGGTTTGGCACAATGCGGTGGGCGAGAGCACCTATTTCTGGGACAGGGGGCTGAACAAGGAAACCATCGCCTGGTTTAAACTGGGCTACATCCACAACAAAGATCCGCACAAGTGCATGGCTGTCATCCCCTGCACCCCCCACTACTATGTGTCCAGATACATCGATCCCCTGGATAAGAGGTATAAAAACCTCTACAAGGTGGAGACCGCCCTGTTCAACGAGGTGGAGCTGGATCAGACCAGAGAGCCTGTGTTCGTTGTGGAGGGTGCGATCGATGCAATGTCTGTCTGGCAACTCGGATTCAGATGTTTGGCTACCAACAGCACAGGTGGGTTTAGGAATTTCATTGACGCACTCGAAGAGCGGATGCCTGAGCTCCCCCACCTGATAATTATCCCCGATAATGACGAGCGGAAAGACCCAGACACACCCACAGGGTCTGAGATCGCCATAAAATCCTTGTCGGAAGAATTGACCGCCCTTAATATCGCTTTTACGATAGCTAAAATCCCCATGCCATACAAGGACACCAACCAGATGCTAAAATGCGATTCTGAGGTGTTTTTGGGGCATTTAAAGCGTATCTACGATTCTGCCCTCGAAACACCCCCAGATACCCACCCTTTGGAGGAGGAAAACATGGCAAAAAATACACCCACATCCAAGACTGACACCGACCAAGTCGCAAATCAGGAAACCACAGAGCAGGAAAAGGTAAGAGAACTGGAAGAAAAGATAAAGTCTTTCGGGTTTGACTCATGCTTTCAGGCGTTTGCCAAACACAACCAGACAGATTACTTCTTCCCCACAGGGTTGGGTGAACTTGATGACAAGGATCACCTGGATGGGGGGCTATATGAAGGTCTCACCATCCTGGGGGCACAGAACACCATCGGAAAGTCAAGCCTTGCCTTACAGATAGCCAGTAATGTTGTGTTGAGCGGTGATATGGTGATATACTTTTCCACAGAGCAGAGCCCCAGGGAGTTGGTCACCAAGCTTATTTCCATGCATACTGAAATGACTTTCCGTCAAGTCAGGGACATTGTCTCGCCCGCTCCCAGAGGGGGGATTACCAAGGAAATGGAAGAGAGGTTTGGTCAATTCATGCTATTGGCTGACCGCTTCAGCGAAAGGCTTTTCTTTGTCTATGGCAGGGATTACAGGACTGTGTCGGCAATCAGGGAGACAACCCAGAACATCGTCAACCTGGTTGGCATGGATAAGCCACCCCTTATCATAGTGGATTATCTTCAAATGCTACAACCACCGCCCGACATGGTAAGGGCAACGGAAAAGCAGATCACGGATTACAATGTTCTTGAGTTGAAGGACATCAGCTCACATTTCGGAACAGCAGTCTTGGGGATATCGAGCCTGAACAGGTCAAGCTATGGCTATGACATGTCCGATTCCGCATTTAAGGAATCGGGGGCGATTGAGTATGGGTGCGATTGCCTGATGGGTCTTCAGTTCTCCATACTGGAAAAGATGGATGAGGAAGAAGACGATGGGAATCAGGGGAAAAAGCTGACCACCAAGCAGTATGAAGACGAAAAGAAAAAACCCATCCGTCACCTCCAAGTCAAGATCATGAAGCAAAGGAACGGAATATGCGGTGTCAGGGCGTACCTAAACTTTGAAACGGCATACAGCAGATTCATCCCCACCACCAGGAGCGATCAGAAGAAGGATATGAACAAAAAGGAAAGTGAGTTATTTGGATGACAACATACACCATCACCAGGACACACGCCGCCACAGGCGAGCATGAAGAATTGATGGACATCACCGCAGAGTCTGGGGCAGAAGCACGGATGTGGTTTGCCTCTGCGATCGCCACCATGCTTGAGGAAGACCCGACAGAGGAATACAGAATGGTTGACCTGGATGATTTCCCAGGATCACCGCCAGATTGGTATGTGGGGGATGGGTGGTATGACAGCCACAACCAGTTGATCCCGACCTCTGGCAAGCAGATGCCTGACACGATAACCCTGGGCGAGTGGGTCTATCGCTTGGACAAGGCGAATGGGAATAATCCTAACTCCAAGGGGTCATAATCACAAACGAGAGGAGATTTCATGAATAATGCGTTTTTATTGGCAATTACCCTGGGATGTATGATGTTGTTATCATCATGCCAGATATCGACACAGATTGAGTATCCCCAATGTTCCACACCCACCTTTCGCCTTTTTCCAATTATAGGCGAGATTCGGGTTTATTTGTTCTCTGATCCAGCCACAACAATCGTATATGAACATGACCCCAGGGGTAATATTCCGAGAGACCCCCATCAGAATTCCCCAATATATGATGATTATATTGCTGTTAGCGATTCAAGCATAACCTATGTGAGGGCTTTGGCATACAGAGATGGTTGGGCTAACAGCGACATATTACAGATCAAGGTAGATCCCGATAACATTGAATAGGTCTCGGGCTGATTAAGTAAAAAGACCGCACATATTCACCATCAGGAGCGAGAAAAACATGCCCCATAACATGCGTTATGTGGATATGTACATATCACTTTTATACCCCATTAGAGCATCTCTGCATGCAGCTTCAGGATTTCGATCTCATACATTTTACAGAGTATGAATCTTGGACGCCCCGAAGCATCTATGGGGCTGTCATGAAGTCGATGAAAGTGCCAGAGGCTAAAATCAAAGAACTCTGCGGTTTGATCCCATCTGAGGCAGAATCACTTCTGGAAGCTGTTTTGCTCAGTACAGAGTTTTCCTGCCTTTCCAGTGAGGACTACGTTTGCTCATTAGCTGCCCAGATAGGCGATACCTTGATCAATACGTTCAAGGAAGATAGTCTCTTAAGGCACAATTATGCATTAATCCCCCAAGGCATATCGGTACCAGTAGTCCAAGATAATGAAGGCAATCGGAAATGTCTATATGAATTTAAACATATAAAAAGCATAGGCCTTGTAAGCGTAGAATTCCAAGCATGAAACAAAGGATAAAAGGAGAAATCATGAATGAAGTCACTGGTAATATAAGCTTTGAGCAGAATGATCTTGGATGGGATGGCAGTCAAATGCGCTGTCTACTTCTAACTAGTATGGGGAGAGCAAGTCTAAGAGATACATTAATGCAAGTCATCAATCAAACTAAGGAATACGCTAATATTAAGATCCTTGATAATTTCGAATATTATCCCAAGGGCATTGTAAACCCTAAAGAGATAGAACTGGACAAACAATTAATCCCCATTGATCATTCGATAAAGTACTGTTATGAACTCTATAAATGGTGGTTGGGTGATACAAAAAAACGAGAGAGAACTCCAGTTTGGGATATGGCTGTGACTGCCGAAATTGACAATACACCCGGATTAATTCTTATTGAGGCCAAAGCTCATGAAGGAGAGTTGAATAAAGAAAAAAAAGGAAAAGATAAACCCAGTGCAAGCAGAGAAAGTATGGCAAACCATGAACGAATAGGTAAAGCTATTGATGAGGCCAGAGAGGGATTGAACAGGGCTTCACAAAGTGATAAGATTAAAATTGATAGAGATATGTGCTATCAGATGTCAAACCGCCTGGCTTTTGCATGGAAATTAGCAAGGCTTGGAATACCTGCGGTTCTTATATATCTGGGTTTTGAGAATACGACGGAAATGATAGATGGCCGTAAAAACCGGCTGTTAAAAAACTACGAACAATGGAAAAGAACCGTTAACGAGCACTCCAAAATGATTGGTTTCGATTTATGGGAGATTCCGATCACTGTAGAAGTTGAAAACGCAAAGGAAACAGTAAACATATATCCGATGATTAGATCGGTGGATATTAAACTTGAAAAGGGGAGTCTGGACACTTTGCTTTCAGTTAAGCGAAATGGCCTAGGGGACTAATGGAGTAGCAAAATCTTAAACTAAGTGTAACTAACGTGATTCGGCATTGACAGAATATTCCTGCTCTTAATACTGGTTTTATCCTAATATTATCCCATTTTATACTGATTCTAATGGGGTCTTCAGATGTGATTGCATCTGGAAAGGAGCTTATTATGGAAGACAGGTGGTTATCAGTCGAGGAGATTAGTGTCTATCTTGGAGTTACCAAAGATACGGTCTATAAATGGCTAAGCGAGAAAAATCTCCCCGCTCATAAAGTGGGCAGGCTTTGGAAGTTCAAGAAAGAGGACGTTGATGTGTGGGTTAAAAACCAAGCAAATTCGCAAAAAAGATGATAGTGGCATTCTAAAAAAGGATAAGTAGCTAATGAGCAATTTCATCACCAATAAAGGCAGTGCCCAGTTGAAGACCAGACTGGTAACTCTAATCAAGGAAAGTCAAGAGCTGAAGTTTCTAGTAGGCTTCTTCTATTTCTCTGGTATATCAGAGCTGATTGAGAGCTTGAAAGCGAACTCAGATCTATCTCTTAAGATACTGGTTGGTCTTAATGTGGATGCGCAAAACTATGGTTTGGTCGAATATGCTGAAAAAGCTGGCAAGAAAAGAGTTGAACGCATTGAAGACTACCATGAATCAGTGCTTCGAGCCCTCAATAACGATTTATTCGACAATGAGATATTCTACGAGCAAGCTGGTTACATACTGGATCAAATCATCAGCAGTAGAATAGTTATCCGCAAGACATCCAGACCAAACCATGCTAAGCTATATCTATTCAAGCTAAAAGAGCACCAAGTTGTCCGCTCCAACCTCTTCATCACTGGCAGCAGTAATCTCAGCAAGGCAGGCCTAACCGACCGGGAAGAATTCAACGTTGAGATATCTGATTACGGCTTTGAAGAGGCAGAGAAATACTTTGATGAGCTTTGGAGTTCTGCCATCCCGATTACTGAGACTGAAATAGAGAAAAACAGGCTGATCGACAACATTAGGGAGAAGACACTACTGAAATCCATCCATCCCTTCGATGCGTATATGTTCGTAGTAAAAACATGGCTCGATAGTTTCTATAAACAAGAATCCGGGCGCTATATCTCACTCCTGCTGGAGAAGAAGGGCTATAAGCCGTTCAAATACCAGATCGATGCCGTTACACAAGCGCTTTCCATCATCGAAGATAATGGTGGAGTCATTCTGGCAGACGTGGTAGGTCTGGGAAAATCGATAATTGCTTCTTTGATAGCCCGAAAACTGGAAAAACGAGGTATCATTATCTGCCCTCCGGGATTGATTGGTGACGATGCAGCCAACTCAGGCTGGAAGAAATATAAAGAAGACTTTGAATTATATGATTGGGAGGTACGCTCCGGGGGCGATCTGGATGGGATAATTGAGTTTATTGGCAATACCGATGGGATCGAAGTGATCATTGTGGATGAGGCACATCGTTACCGCAATAGCGGCACAGAAACCTACGAAAAACTAAAGACCATCTGCCGTGGCAGGAGTGTGATTCTGCTCACAGCAACGCCATTTAATAACTCTCCAGCAGACATCCTCTCAATGCTCAGCCTGTTTATTGTTCCAAAGAAATCCAACATTACGCTCAGCAACAATCTGGTCGATCTCTTCAGATTCTATAACGCCTTGTTTAAAGACCTTGCCTATATTCGCAAGAACTGGCAGTCTAAGGATCCTGACAAAAAAGAGGAAGCCAGAAAGAAGTACCAGGCATTGTTTGGTGAAAAAGAGATCAAGATTGGTAAAGTCATTGCGAGAGCTGCCCTGCTTTCCAAACAGATTAGAGAAGTGATAGAGCCTGTCACAATTAGAAGGAACAGGCTCGATCTGATCAATGATCCCGATTACCGCGATGAGGTAAAGAAGCTCTCCAAGATCGATAATCCACAGGAATGGTATTATCGGCTTAGTCCTGAGCAATCAGATTTTTACGACCATGTGATTGATCAATATTTTACCGATAATCCGGAAAGTACTGATCGGTTCAAGGGCCCCATTTACAAGCCTTATCGCTATGAAGGCGATGATGCCAGTGAGGATAAACTCAGCCGGCAAGAACAGATCGACCGTTTGAACCAGGACAACTTGTATGATAT
>Ga0208458_1002015_pt1 | contig 15627 bp, 9 predicted proteins | sample AD_UKC085_MetaG_FD_184432 | JGI IMG/M metagenome (GOLD analysis project Ga0208458, IMG submission 184432) | Active sludge microbial communities of municipal wastewater-treating anaerobic digesters from USA - AD_UKC085_MetaG (SPAdes) (version 2) | ecosystem: Engineered > Bioreactor > Anaerobic >... | reverse complement strand
TTGAGTTATACACCGAGATCTTTTGTCTTCTCAGAAGTGGCGGGATTTTCCTCAATCTCGATCAGGTAAAATCAAAAAACCCCTCCACAAGTGAAATATTTGATGGTTTTTTTCTTGATCATATTCGACGCGCTCTCTCAATATCCGATCAGAATGAAATGATGAATCAAATTGAGAAGGCATACTATGAAGACAAAAAAGAGAATATCCCCGCCCCGGTTGAAAAACATGCCAATGGCTCAGTGACATAGGCTTTGAAGATGTAGATTGCTTCTTCAAGACATTTGAACTTGCTCTATTTGGTGGCAAGAAAACATTCACTCGGGTAGCCGGGGGTAGCTAGCCCCCAGCCCCCCACCACCCGGCATGCGGGTCCGCACCGGGCGGCGAACCGAGATTACCGGGCCGCGGCCCTATTCATGAGCCTCATCAAATCCTGTAAGGATTGTAACGTCAATCCCTGGGAATACTTCGACGACCTCCTCCAGAACATCATGAGCCACCCGTCCAACAGGCTCCGGGAACTGCTGCCCGACCAGTGGAAACCTCAGACGAAAGAGTAACGCGGCTTGATCCTGAAGCCCCGCCGATCTGCAACCGCCGGTCCGCGCTTCCCGATCGCCGGCCGTCTGCTCCAGCCCGGTGACTGCGACCATCCGCCATCCATTTTCAACCCAGATTTTCCATTAGGAGATTTTAGCCATATTGATGAGGCGGCAATGATAAGAGGTTGCAAAGATTACCGGGACATGTTCTAATGGAAACCACTAGAGATACCTTTTCAATTACGGCATGTTACGGGAGGGCAGAGTGAAGCGACAGCTTCAAGGGGGTGGTTTTGCAGTCGGATTTTCGGACAGGGAGGTTACGGTATGGGGCGGTTTGGCGTTGATGAAGCAGATGCTTGATCGTCTTCAGTTCCGGGAAGCGTTTCCCCAGTTTGGTGTACCGGAGGCTTCTTCAAACCGTGGTTCTGTACCATGCCAGCTTATTGAACAGTTCATTGTATCGATCTGGTGCGGGGCCTGCCGGTTTGCACATGCGGAGGTGGTGCGTTTGGATAATGTGCTATGCCGTCTTTTCGGGTGGTCATGCGCTGCCGGGCATGGTTCAGCGGCCTGTGGGCCAACGCCTCGAACCTATCATGTTGTAAAACCTAAACTACAAATTATCTAATGGAAAATCTGGATTTAATGAACATCAAACTTCGCTTTCACCCCCCGTTGTGGCCCTGCGGGAATTTTGACGCGGCCTTTGTCGGAGGGCAAAACTTTTTCCGCGTCGTCTAAAACTCAATAATATCAAGTAGATTATATATGTCGGAGCTCCGACATACCCCCTGAAAAAGTCCCTTCACCGCCGGTGTAAAAGGACAAATATCCGAGATGCTGAGGATATATTCTCGTATGCCGTCATGACCGTTTCACCTTAATTAATTGATAAGACGCCTGTCCAAAATACCTGGAGCCAAAATACTGCGCCAGACCCCTTCTATTCCTTCTCAAACTCCTGGCTCGCGAATTTCAGTGTCCGGCTGTTTTCGGTGACGGTGCGGACCACGTGATCCGGAGCACCGGAGGGAATATCCGCCTCGACCTCCAGTGTGACAGTTACAGTGGCACCAACCAGACCGGAGAGATGGGCAATCACCTCATCGGCAATACGGCTGGCGTCGCGTCCGACGCGCGCCGCATCCAGAATTACCGTCCCGTGGAAGCGCTTCAGTTTCGGCGCTACCGCAGGTGTGTCTGGCGTTCCCATGGGACCACCTACAGGTATAATAGTTGTCGTCCCTTCTCCACCCGCAGTTGGTCCGACAGTCACACCACCCACAGTCGTTTTCGCTTTCTCTTCGTCCATCTGCCTACAGGCCACATCCGGTTTCACCAGCAACCCCTGCGTCTCTCCCCCGGCAATGTAAACCTCCACACCGCAGCGAAGCCCCCTGTATCGGTTGGCGCTTTCATCATAGCTGTCGGCAAAGGCAAAGGAGTCCTGCATCCACAGCATCAAGGGCAACCCGGTGCGGATGGCGCCGACTAAGACCGATGAATCCTTGAGTCTGGGCAGATAGCTGAAGCTCGCAAAGTCCTCGGCAAGCTGCTTGATGGCAACATGGTTGCCACGCCAGAGGGGAATCCTGTCCAGCTCCATTCGCAGCCGTGTTGCTGCAAAGGTCGTAATCAGCAATTCATCGTTCTTGAGCTTCTTACTTGCCCGTACGGCCAGTGCATCCTGCCCGGAAAGGCGCAGCGCTTGCCATTCGACGGCCGATTGCGGCGTCGATTGCACCGGCACCAGCAGCCACTGATACGTCTCCGGCAGGCGGGCCGTCACGGCGCTGTCGGCCGCAGTTCTCTGTGTTTCGGCTTGCTTTACCTGTTGCGGATCGAGGTTTAGTCCTTTCTCCCCTTTTTCAGTCAGGATTGATTCCCAGGCGAGAAATTTCCGGGCCGCCTCGTCAAGGTCCTGGAGACGTGTCTTGTCGGCGGCAAGAAAAACGAGGGTGTTGCGATAGTGGCGCGGGGAGCTGCCCCGCGATTCCAGAATCGCCTTTGCGGCTGCCTCTGCGGCGCTTCCCGGCTCCTTGCTGTAGGGATGATTGATCCCCAAGACAACCAGACGTGCGTCAAGGTCGTCGGAAACATCTTGCCCCGATTGTGGCAGGGGATGGATACGGCTAAAGTCACCCTTGCGTTCCAGATCCTTGCGCAGCCGTCCGTCCAGTTCCTGCATCACCTTGTCGGGATCGCGCTTGAGTTGTTCAGCGCGGTCCTCAGCCAACTTGGTGACCGTGGGCTGGGTCGAATACCAGTATCGCGGACCATCCTGGTAGAGATAGGTGGCAGCGGCAGCCAATCTCCGCAGGGCGTCTCCGAAAACGTTTGGCGATTCTCCCGGCATGACGCATCCGAGCTTCACCTGCCGGTCCTCAAGGCCGCGATGGGCGGCTTTGGTCAGGGGCGCTGACCCCAGATAGATGGCACGGGCCACACGTCGGCAGGCCGCAAATTTGCCCAGGTTGGGCACTTCACCATCGATTTTAAGCGGCAGCGAGTTCGGACCATCCACGTCTCTTTCGATGATCGGCGGCCAGTTGTCCGAAAGATAGCGGGTCAGTTCAGACTGGACGCGCGAATCATCGATGGAGATATTCGCCGGCATGATGAGGGGATTGCGGTCGCCCTTCTCCCAGAGGCTGTGGATGACGGACGCCATCAATCGGAGGACGCCCCGTGTGCGCTGGAACTTCACCAGGGTGGACCAGTCGGTGTAGAGGCGGTCGAAGATCTCCGGATGGATGGGGTAGGCTGCCCTGATACGTTTTTCGTAATCGGCGTCGCGACATTCCGGGGGGAATTCCGCCTGCTGGGTGCGGTAGAAGTCGGCAAATGCCCGTGCCACGACGTCGCGGTCCTTGAACTGGGCCGGATCGGCCAGTGGTTCGAAGAGCCGCCGCCTCACGATTTCGAAACCTTCCTCGGCACTGGCCGGCCGCCAGGAAGATTCCAGCCGCCCCACAACATTTCTCAACCTGTCGAGGGCCTCCCGTCCCCGCTGACCGCCCACCTCTGCGTCATCCGTCTGTGCGTGGGGCGAGCCCGACGTATCCGAAGCGGGAAGGCTGATCACCAGCAGACAGTTCCCCGCCAGTTTCGCTGATTCGGTCAATGCCTGGGCAAAGGTGAATTGCGTCTCGAAACTGCCGCCGGGAAGATCGCTCTGATCATGAAGCTGACGCGCATAGGCGACCCATTCGTCGATAAGGATCAGGCAGGGACCATACCTGACGAATAACTCACGCAGCACATCGCCGGGGCTGGTGGCCCGCTCGTCATCGGCGGCAAGCTGATCAAATGCCTTCCCTGCCTCGCTCTCCCCTCCGGCAGCGTAGCCCAACTGCCAGGCCAGCTCGCCCCATAGGGTCCGCACCACCGTGCCGTCCTGTTTCCTGACCGGATTGCCGGGGGATATCCGATTGCCCACCAGAACAACGCGGCGGACGGACGGCAGTGTCGCCGTTCCCGCCTCCTGCATGACGGCATCGATGCCGGCAAGCTCGGTTGGGGCAATCCCGGATAACAGGTGATAAAGCGCCAGCATCGCGTGGGTCTTCCCCCCTCCGAAGTTTGTCTGGAGCTGCACCACGGGATCTGCGCTCTGCCCGGAAAGCCGCCGGACCGCACCGACGAGCATTCTTTTCAGGCTTTCGGTCAGATAGGTGCGGCGGAAAAATTCTATGGGATCTCGATACTCAGGGGTGCCTTCGCCCAGACGAACCTGCCAGAGATCAGCGGCAAACTCCGCCTGCTGATAGCGACCGCTGGCCACATCTTTGTGTGGCGTCACCACTTCGCGCCAGGGTTTCAGATTTCCCGCCGCAGCGCTTTCTATGGCCGATCCCGCGCTTTTTCGCTTTTCGCTCCGCACCTGTTCGTCGTATATGGTGCGCCGTAATTCCATCTTGAGTTTTCGGACGTCTTCGGCCTGCGGCGCCGATACCGCAGCCAGTAACCGCTCGGCGGAATCAAGCGCCCGGTCGGCGTCGTCGCCGGAAAATGGTTCCTGGTGAGCCCATTTGTTGCGATGATCGCGCAGTTCGCTCACCAGGCTCCGTTCGGTGTGCCCAAGCGTCTTTTTGAAGACGCTATTCCATTGGTTCCAAAGTGCAGCCAGCACGACGGCGATATCGCCGAAGGGTTCGGCCTCCGTACCGGCAAAACTTAATTGCTGGGGAGGAAGAGACGCTTTCAGTTCGTCAAACCAGCTTTGTTGATACTGGGACTTTAGCTCCCTCTCCACGAAGGGACGCAACCCCTCCTTTAACAGGCTAAGCGCCTTACCGACACGTTCATGATTGGTAATTGCCATAAATTCACTCCCGTCTTATTCTTAAGCGAACCTTCTTGCCTGTAGTGCTCTTGAGCATTCGTTGTATCCCTTCTATAAATACCTGGAAACTACGTGAATAGTTATCTGATTTCTCAAGCGGCATGGCCATGCCCATCCGGCGGGCACCCTCAATTTTTCTGAATTCTGGTATCAGTTTAATCACTTCGGAAGATGGGTTGCCGAGTCGATCCGGATTTCGATACTTAGACTTTAAATTCAAACCGGTTAACTTTGGTCGGGCATAGACCGCCGCCAGTATATCCATTGCGCCTAAATACCATGACTCCAATTCCTGGCAGGCAATGCGAATCAGAACATCTGATTTCCCTTCGTTCTTGCAGACATCAATTAATCTCGCTTTGATGGCACGGCAATCTGCCCCGTCATTATCACGGATAATGACAAACAGCTCCCGGCGAAATGCCTTAAGCTTGCGAGGGATGCTTTTCTCCAGATCCTGCTTGCCCTCATGGGTGATGCAGAGGAATTCAAGATCGGGGATAAGGCGGGGCAAGAACTCTTCGATAAACGCCTTCATCGAAGGTTCCTCCAGAAGGAATACGATCTTCTTCATTATTACCATGCCCCCTTGAAAACGCCTTGACGCCAAAGAGTCCCGGGATAATCGCCTTCGGCAACCAGACTTTTCAGGATCTCACTATCGGCGCCGCGATGAATAGTCGCGTAACCTTCCTTCTTGGTCAACCAGTATATCTCGTCCAGATTCAGACCATTCATAAACTCCGGGGAATGGGTCGATATGAAAACCTGGCCGCCCCTCCGGGCGTAATCGCGAAATTCTTCCGCAAGCTCCTGCAATAGTTCCGGGTAAAGTTGATTTTCCGGTTCTTCCACCGCCAGCAGCGGAAACGGATTGGGATCATGAAGGAGGACTAGATAGGCAAACATCTTGATGGTTCCGTCTGATACGTAGCGAGCAATAAAGGGATCCTTAAAAGCCCCATCCTGGAAACGGAGCACCAGCCGTCCGTCCTCTGTAGGCTTGGCTTCAACCTTTTCCACACCGGGAATGCGCCTCTTCATGGCATCGAGAATATCATTAAACCGGTCTTGGTGGTGATCGAAGAGGAACTGTGCCACCTGCGCAACATTATCACCCCGGGTGGAAAGATGTTCGGCATACCCTTCCTCGGCGCTGGGACGGGCGTCGGCAATGTGGAAATCGGTGATATGCCAGTTCTCAATGAGATTGCGGAACTCGGAGACAACGCGAAACTCCTTGAACTGCCCCAATCCCTTGATCGCCAGGACTGTCGGTTCATCAAGGATATACTCCTTACGTTCCTTCTTGGCCCCCGGTTCACCATACACGGCTTCATTGGTAATGGCTGTCCCCTTCCCACGGGAAAAATCGACAAAATGCCAGGGTTGACCGCGCTGCCCCCTGCGGAACTTAAGCACTTCCCGGTCCACAACAACCTTGCCGCCTTCAAATGCTACGGATAGTTCATAAGTTGCCAATCGCTTGCCTGTTTCCCGAAATTTAAGCACAATGGATATCGGACCTTCTGTACCCCGGCTAACCAGTTCTTTAAACCCGCCACGTTTGGCAACAGCTTTTGCTACGTTCTGTGCAAGCGCATCCTTCAGGAAGGAAAAAACATCGAAAAAAGTGGATTTCCCCGCTCCATTCTCACCGACAAGCACGGCAAGTCTTTTTAGGTGCATCAATGAGGCCTCTTTGAACAGCCGGTAATTTAAAATGTCGATGCTCTCGATCTGCATGCTCTGTATTTCCATCCTATCCATGGTTCTTTCTCCCCATCATCTACAAAATAACCTATATTTCGTCATTGTCGAAGATATCGGCTTGCACGCCTCGCGATTTTTCACTTCCCGTTGCCAACCGCATGATTTCTGGCCAGCTTTGCACCAGGCTGTTGTATGAAAGCGCCTCGGCGGCGCGTTTCTTCCGTTCGCACAATGTATAGAGTCGATACGCCAATTCACGGGCAACTTCCGCTTTCGATCCCAGCTTGGTGACAAGAACCGCCGCCGCGCCTTCACCGCCTGTTTCAAGCGCACGGACAAGCTGATGGACCATCTCCCACGCCGGAATCCGTTTGTCTTTCTCCGGATCCCAAGCAGCGGATAGTTCGTCCGGACGGAGCAGTCGTACCCTGCCGCCAGTAGATGCGAGTATTCCGTCTCGCTTCATCCCGTCAATGCTGGTGGCCTTGGCCTTTGAGAGGACCTCCGCCACACCGTACTCGCCTTCGTCAAAGCCTGCTTGCTCGAACCACGCCAATGCCCAGCGGCTGTCGGCATCAAAGTCGCCTTCCTGCTCGGCCAAGACCTCATCGAGGGTTTGATTGATCAGCGCCAGGGCCTCCCGCACCGTAAGCGGCTTGCCCTCGGCATCGAGGACTTTGGCGTAGCGAGTGAAGATTGCCATCCCCGGGCCGATGGCCGCCTGCGCCAAGTCTACCGGAGCGATATTGCTACGCTGCAAATGGGCGAGTGCCACGGGTAGCTCCGCTTTAAGCACGTTGATGAATTCGCGACGTGTGGATATTGGCGCGTCTGCTACGCGCTTACGGCATACCAGAACAATGCTGGAGGCAAGGGCGTTTGATGCCTGCCCTCTCAAGCGACTGTCGTTTTCTGTTCGCATTGGCCATGTCCCGGTGGTAGAGAAACCCGCACAAATCACCGCCTCTAGGAAAGTCTCCCAACCTGTGCTCGCGTTTCCATCAGCGCCATCGTTTTCGACTTGTTTGAAAGCATAATAGATGGTCACCGGAAATGCCGGATGCGACTGCTCGGCAAGGCGCTGCATCGCTTGCTTCATACCATTGAGGAAAAACGCCTCTGCATCCACCTTACCACCGTGACGATAACCGAAGGCAACTAATTCTTCAGTTTTAGGCACAGCAAGCGTAGCAAAGAGATCTGGGAAGACAGGCTGTAACGATCTGCGCAACCAGACGTAGAAGAAGTCAGAGAGATCGGCATAGGGTACGTTGTCGTAGTACGGCGGATCGGTGGAAACGACTTTTGCTTTAGACGCATCCTGCCGACTAGCATCCGCCTGTAGGGCAGACCCTATCACTTTCGACGAAACAAACTCGAAGGCTTTAGCGAACGCCTTCGTAATCCCATCAATCAATACGATCCAAGCACCAGAGCTGTCGCCGAGCGGATTCCCTTCCGCAAAATCCCAGACCATTGGGATGGCTTGCCGTCCAAATAGCTGACGAGGACACTGTGCGATGGGTTCCCACCTGCAGAGACTATTTCCAAGGTCGGCCTGTTTGCTCAGGGCGAAAGATAGATAAACACCTACGGCATCAGCGTAGGATATGATACCAATACCAGGATCGAGGAATTTGCTATCATCCAACAGGCCCGCGGCAAGTGCGTCGCGCTTTATCATCGCGCACGCCTCCTGTACCAAGTTGGATAAGACCGTCAGCGTCACGAGTTGCCGGGCAGTGAAAAGGTCGTACCATTTCGCCAGCCCATACAGGGTAGGCGTAAAAGCCCGTGCGTCTTCGACCAAAGTGCCTTCTGGCTGCCACGCCGGATTCGTCTGACGCGCTACAGACTCCATTGCCGCGGTTGGCGGGAGGTAAATCCGCCCGCGATCACCCGCAGCAACGATTGCCATCATCTGCACACCCATGCGCCCCGCCTTGCCCTCAGCTTTTATGTAATCAGCGGCAATCGGAGTCCCAGACATTATGCATTGGAAATGCGCGCCGCGTGAAAGCTTTGTACCATTCTTCGCAGCCTCGGCATCCTTCGGCTTGCCCACCTTCACCGTGAAGCGGTAACCACCATTCTCGATCACCGGTTCGACATAGGCTTCCTTGCCAGCCTTGGCTGAAAGCATGAAAGTGGAGGCGAGCGGCACATCCACATTGGCAAAGGCTGGGTTCGGGCTCTTTACCGTTCGTGCCCATAGCCACGCAATGACGGTGAGCTTCTTTCCCAAATAGGGTTTGAGATCCGAGCGTTCTTTCACCATCTCTGTCGTAATCTCGACCTTGGGGTAGAGATGGCCGATGCGCTTTTCAGCCTCGTCGCGCATCCATTTTCCGTAATAACGCACGTCCTCGGCAAGGCCCTGTGCGCCTTTCCATGTCCTCAGGGCTTTTTGCCCATCCGGCAACTGCTGCCATTCCGGATTGACCGGCGGCTTGCCGGCAAACTTGGGCGGAATTTCGATCATCGCCTTGTTGATCAGGACCGCCACAGGATTTAGGTCACTGGCATACGCTTCCAAACCGAGCCGTTGCGCCTCCAGCGGCAGTGCACCACCACCGGCAAAAGGATCATGAAAAGCAGGTAGCTTGTGGCGGTCAAAAAGTTCCTTGGCGCGCGGGTGACCGGCATTTTCAGCACAAGTATAGCGCCAGCTTTGCCAGATTTCGTCTCTGGCTTGCTGGAGAACTTTCTCATTGGTCGTGTTTTCCCAGAGCACCAGGTCCTCGATAATCTTGAAGAGACGTTTTCTCTCTTTTTCCTGTGCCTTTTCTGTGGGGAAAAGATCAGGATGCGCCGAAGGGTCGTCCACCATCTGCGAAAAGATCACCGCCCGCGCCGCCGCCAAGGGCCGCCGCGCCCACCAGAGGTGCAGGGTGCTCGGATGGCCGTGGCGAATGGACTTCTCCCGGGCCGACGCCTTGTTGATGGCATCCAGCGGCAGGGCAACTTCGATGAGTTTCTTCTTGTAATTCATGATCTTTCCTTATGACTCCGGTCGAAAATCTGACGATTAGCGTCATTCATCGGACGATTATCCGACGATTAAGGCAGAATATCGGTCGATTCCGAGGAAACTCGGAAGGCGGTGAAATCGGAAGATTACGGCAAAACATCGAAAGATTATCGGAAGATTTCATCATCAAAAGCCACTTCCATTTTGAGCTTAAAATCTTCCAGCATTTTGCCGGATTCTTTCAAGGTCGTACTGTCAACGATAGCCTCTCCGCATTCGGAACATGCATAGGTAATGTAATTCGGAATTACCTTTGTTTGCCCTTTATATTCAAAGGACTCGGTTTCAACTTTCTTTTTCAGCTTGCCGGCTCCGCAGATAGGACAATTTTTTGTTTTCATTTTTTTTCAGATCACCTTCCACCAGGGCACCGCCAAAACCCTGGGCGTCAACCACTCAATTACCGTGCCGGTGTGCAGCAGTAACCCGGCACGTGCGTCAGCACCATACTCATTTTGAAAGGCAAGCAGGTTCATGGCATCCTTGATCCGCGGGCGGTTTGTGGATTTGATCTCGATGGGAAGCACTTTCCCGTCCGTCTCGATCACCAGATCCACTTCTTCACCTGTCGTCGTCCGCCAATAGAGAATCTCCGTATTCTGGAGCCTTCCACACTGCCAGACAAGAAGGTCAAGCAACACAATGTTCTCGAGATAGGCGCCCGTTGGTTCGGCCATTCCAGAGAGGTGCATCGCCAGTCCGACGTCGCCCCAGTACAGCTTGGGGGATTTGAGGAGACGTTTGGTACGGTTCACCGAATAGGCCGGCAAGCGAATCAAAAGGTACGAAGTTTCAAGCAGGTTCAGGTAGCGGTGTATCGTGGGCTGCTTTAATGATAGATCGCGGGCCATTTCCGTCTGGTTTACGAGCTGCCCGAGACGAAAACAGGCGGCGCGCATCAGCCGGCGAAAATCAGGCAGGGCGGCTATGGAGGAAAGCACCTGGAGGTCCCGCTCCAAGTAGGTCCGGACATAGCCGTCGAACCAGACCATCCGGTCCTCCGCACGGGTCATGTGGACAGCGGGCGTTGGAAATCCGCCGCGACGGGCAAATGCCAGCCAGTCTTCCGGACCCGATGTGTCCACACTGAGTAGATCGGGCCATTCGGCGTCATTCGCTGCGACCAGTTCTTCCCAAAGTCCGCAACGGCCGAGGCCCAATTGCTCCCGCCGGGTCATCGGCCAAAGGGTGAGGTAGCTGGCGCGACCGGCGAGAGATTCGGATACTCCCTGCATCAGGAGCAGGTTGGCCGATCCGGTCAGAAGAAATCGGCCCGGTTGGCGGTCTGAATCGATGGCCCGTTTAACAGCGAGGAGCAAATCGGGTTCCCGTTGCACCTCATCGAGAGTCACCTTCGCCGCACCCCCCACCAGGGCTTCAGGATTTTGCCTGGCGAGTTCGAAAACATCCATGTCATCGAGGGAAAAGTAGGAACGCTTTTCCAGGGTAAGCACCTTTACCAGAGTGCTCTTGCCCGTCTGACGGGCGCCGGTAACCACAACAGCCGGCATCACACGTAACCGTTGGCCCAATGCGGCCATCATGTGTCGGGGAAATGTATTTTCATTCATGGCGTGAATTATATCCATTCATGGACGATTTTGCAAGGATTATGAGGGTTCTTTCGCTTTGGCCAGCAACTCGGCAAAGTCGTAGTTGACGCTTGTCACGCCGAAATCCGGCTCGCGTTGAAAGGGCTGTCTCAGGTAGTGTACCCGGTAAGAGTCGCCATCGAGAAATTCCACGATGGCAAGGATAAAATCCTCGGGCTTGTTGAGGGAGTAGAGGATTTCATTGCGGGTCACCGTGACCGTCGGTGCACCGGATACTCGTCCTTTCACCTCGATGAAACGCAATTTTCCCGTGCCCGGGATACAGCTTTCGATATCGTAACCCAATTTCTCAAGTTCGCGGTCGGTCGGCTCAAACCCGAGGTTGCGTTCGACCTCCATAATGATGGCGCGGGCTCGGGCGGCACTGGCTTGTGTATCAGCAGGCGCGGTCGATATTGCCGCCCCCTGACCTGTCATGGCCGTCAGTAAACCTTTGGGCACGATCAGCATTCCACCCAACACGACCGGTGGTAGCGGCGAGATCTGAGCTTCGAGTTTCAGGTCTTCGAGTCGCTTTTGCAGCCGCCCCTGAAGCAGATCGGCCCGCTTACGGGCCTCACCCGAATTGAGCCGATTACCTGTTCTGCCTGCCTGTTCCAAGAGTTTGAGCTGCTCGGCGCGATGATCCCAATAGGTAATCTCCTTGGTGAGCCGCTCCTTCACCGCCGCTTCTGTCTTGGCAATCAGTTTGAGCTTGGGGCCTCGCACCTCCGCCAAGTGTTCCGGAACGACGTTCACTATCGCGTGACCCTGTGCCTTCTTCTCCAGCTCGCGGGTAATCCAGGTGCACTCGGGCCTGTTGAGGATTGCTTCAACAGTCGGTTCGCCTTTGGCCAGCGGCCGGTAATCGAGATAGGGTGCATAATTCACATGGTGTGTGGCGCCATCGGCGTCAAGCTCTATATATAGCATCCGCCTGGAGACGACGCGGCGCTCTCCCGACCGTGTCAGGCTTGCGTCCTGGATAGTATGTTCGAGATAGAACATCACGTGCGGCTGGATACCCGTGTCGCGTTCATCTACCAGCACGGCGCCGCGTTTCAAGAGATCTCGGTGGCGCTCAAGGGTAAGGTCGATAACCGAATCAAGCAACGGATGCCCAGGACAAACAAAGGCAGCCAGTGGCAGACCTTGAGGCGCTACCAGCGGCTTCTCAAAGGCAATGCGTTCATATCGGGGCAGCACCGGTTCGCCGATACCGATCAAACGGTCACGGTTCCGCACCGGGGCCGGGACATGGGTAACCTCGTAGCGGCGCGGCTCACGCTGTCTGGCCGATCCTCCCAGATAGCGGAAGGCTTCGAGGAAAAAAGACTCGATATAGTGCGGCTGAAGGCGTCTGGCTTCTGCCCGCTCCATATCCTCCCGGATATGTTGGATGCGACTCGCGTCCATTGCATCGTGGGCAAGAGCATGGTCTTCAAGAAGGTCCCGGAGCTGGTCGCGATCCAAAGCATGGTCAATAACGGTGGTCAGGTAGGCTTTAACCTCTGGGCGCTCGCCATAACGGACAGCCTCAATCAGCAGATCCCGCAACAGTTTACCCTCGAATTGGAGCTTGCCGAGCACGTCGAATACCTGGCCGCCGAGGGATTGACGGGCCTGTTCCAGTTTGTCCAGAAGCTTGCGATAAACGTCTCCCTCACGGGTTTCTTCGGCCACCAGGTTCCAGAGATGGCATACCTCGGTCTGGCCGATGCGGTGGATACGGCCAAAACGCTGCTCGATGCGGTTGGGGTTCCACGGCAGGTCATAGTTCACCATCAAATGTGCACGCTGGAGGTTGATGCCCTCGCCGGCGGCATCCGTGGCCAACAGAACCTGCACTTTGGGGTCATGCTTGAAAGACTCCTGCTCCTTCATGCGTTCCTCGCGGCCCATGCCGCCGTGGATCATAACCACCGCCTCCTTACGTCCGAGCAGCGTGGTGATACGGTTCTCAAGATAATTCAGGGTGTCGCGGTGCTCGGTGAAGAGTACAAGCTTCTGTTGTAAGGATGGTGTGTGACGGGGAATCGCTCCGGCGCCGAAAGGAGTAATCGGTTCGGCTAATCTGTTCGAAATTGCGGCGGTGGTGAAAATCTCACCCAGAAGGGTTGAAAGCTCGCGCCATTTGGTATCCGTACCGCTGCGACGGACACCGAGCGCGAGCGACTCCAGACCTTTGAGGGTCTCAATCTCCGCTTTTAACTCGGTGATGGTTCGCGCCGCCGTTGCCTGATCGAGGATTTCCTCCTCGGCGGCCTTGACCTCATTGTCCGGTGCATCTTCGAGATCCTCGACGTCCTCGGCATCCAGAGCCAGCAGGTCGGCGGCAAGGATCGGCGCGGCTTGGCCTCCGCGTTGGAGCACTTCCATCTCACGCAGTCTGCTTTCTAAGCGTTCTCGTCGTCTACGCAATGATTGATAGATCGCTTCGGGCGAGGAAGCAAGCCGTCGTTGCAGAATAGTGAGGGCGAAGCCCACAGTTCCGGTACGTTTATCATTCTGTAGCGCCTCGGCACGGTTGAATTCCTCGCGAACATATTCGGTGACCGCTTTGTAGAGCTTCGCTTCGGCCTCCGAGAGTTTGTAGGGAACGGTGTAAGCGATGCGCTCAGGGAATAGCGGCGTACCGTCGAACTTGAGCAGGCTCTCCTTCACCATCCGGCGCATCAGGTCCGAGACGTCGGCTACATGAACCCCGTCGCGGAAGCGGCCTTCGAAACGGTCGCCGTCGAGGAGGGCCATAAAGAGCTGAAAGTCAGCCTCCTTACCGTTGTGCGGCGTCGCCGTCATCAAGAGGAAGTGCCGTGTGAGGGTCGAAAGAAGCTGGCCGAGCCGGTATCGCTTGGTGTATTTAGTCTCCGTGCCGAAAATGGTGGCAGACATCTTGTGCGCCTCGTCACAGACCACAAGATCCCAGCGACAATCCGGCGTCTGGAGTTTTTGCTGTACGTCCTCATTGCGCGAGAGCTTGTCAAGCCGGGCAATGACAAGGTTGGTCTCAAGGAACCAGTTGCCGGTGCGTGCCGCTTGGAGCTTGTCGTTGGTGAGAATCTCAAAGGGCAGATGAAATCGGTGGTAGAGCTCGTCCTGCCACTGCTCGGCGAGGCTGCCCGGGCAGACGATTAGACAGCGCTGTAAATCGCCGCGGGCGACCAGCTCTTTGATGAGCAGGCCTGCCATGATCGTCTTGCCGGCGCCGGGATCGTCGGCAAGGAGAAAGCGCAGCGGTTGACGCGGCAGCATGGCCTCGTAAACGGCGGTAATCTGGTGCGGCAGTGGGTCAACAATAGAGGTGTGGACGGCGAGCACCGGGTCGAAGAGGTGGGCAAGGCGGATGCGGTGCGCTTCGGAAACCAGACGGAACAGCGCTCCGTCGCCGTCGAAACTCCAGGGGCGGCCTTGCTCCACGAGATCGAGACGTGGCTCGTCGTATCGATAGAGAAGTTCGTTTGCCACCTTGCCCGTGGGCGTCTTGTAGGTTAATTCGAGCGCCTCGGAGCCAAACCACTGCACGCTGACAACCGTGATAAGGCAGTCCGGAAGAAGGCCACATACTGCGGCGTTTGGTTGAAGGTCTTCGAGACGAATCATTCGGATTTTTATTTAGCAGCGATGTTCCGGCGTGAGTTCCTGATGTCGTTCTTACTTGCCTGATGAAAGTATTCTTCAAAACATAAAACCCCGCTCTCTTCTGGAGACACGGGGTTTCAGTAATCAGTCCATAGCATCCTCACGCTGTGTTGACCAGTTTAGGATTCTTAATCTTTATAGTCACATATGCGACACCGATTATCATAATATAATTAAGATTGCTACAGAAAAACGAGAAATAAGACGAAGGACTCTTCAAGAGGCAAAGACCGGGTTCTTTATGAAAATAATAGTAGTCAGACATGTGCGTCTTTCGAACCGCATTCAATATTTTTATCAAAATGGCCAAGCATTGACTTGTATTTGCTTTCAGTAAGGCTGATTTTCAATTCTGTATCGTATGCCATGCCTCCCGTTCATCTACGAGTCAATAAAACTACGACTCCTGAAAAGCAATGAATACGCTTATTCGAAATGGAGCAATTTTTTTATCACGGGAGGTGGGTAAAGATCTGTACCCAATCTTATTTGACGACATCGTAAAAAGCGCCCTAGCCCGCCGACTGCCGGGCCTGTATAAAAGAAGTAAGTCGAGTCTGTGCCATGAAACCGGCCCAAAACCGTCAAACACGTATCTAAAGAATCCAATTAGTTACGTGCGACTTACTTAGAAGTCCATATGCGGCGTTGCGCTTCATCCTTCGTCACTGCGACGTACGCACAAGTACGCCTCATTCCTCAGGATTCGCGCGCCTTGCCTCTGGAGCTTTTTACTTCGTCGTCTCCATCATGACTTTT
>Ga0208458_1002014_pt1 | contig 15629 bp, 10 predicted proteins | sample AD_UKC085_MetaG_FD_184432 | JGI IMG/M metagenome (GOLD analysis project Ga0208458, IMG submission 184432) | Active sludge microbial communities of municipal wastewater-treating anaerobic digesters from USA - AD_UKC085_MetaG (SPAdes) (version 2) | ecosystem: Engineered > Bioreactor > Anaerobic >... | reverse complement strand
AGATGTACCAGTACCGAAACGTGATCCATCGCATGCGCATGGGCGAAAGCGACCGCACGATCGCCCTGGCGAAGCTGATGGGCCGCGGCAAGTGCAGGCAGGTCCGCCGGATCGCCGAACAGAACGGCTGGCTGGGCAAGGCGCCGCTGCCCGACGATGAGACCCTGGCGGCGACCTTCGAGAGCAAGCCGGCGGTCAATCCCACCCCTGTGTCCCTGTCGCTTGCCTTTGCGGAGCAGATCCGCCAATGGGTCGAGCAGGGTGTGCGCCTGACGACGATCTACCGGGCCCTGGTCGATCGGTTCGGCTTTCGAGGCAGCTACTCGTCCGTTCGTCGTTTGGTGCTTCGGCTGCGGCTTCGGCAGCCGCAGGCGAGCTGCGTGCTGGAGTTTGAGCCCGGGGAAGCCGCCCAGGTCGACTTCGGCAAGGGGCCCGATATCCTGGACGCCTTCACGGGCGTCGTGCGGAAGACGTGGATCTTCGTGATGACCCTGTGCTTCAGCCGCCATGTCTACGCCGAGGTCGTCACGGACCAGAACGTCTCGACCTGGCTTGCCTGCCACCGCCGCGCCTTCGAGTACTTCGGCGGCATCCCCGGCAAGATGATCATCGACAACCTCAAGAGCGCCATAACGCGTGCCTGCTTCCACGACCCGGAGGTTCAGCGCTCCTATGCGGAGCTGGCCGAGGGCTACGGGTTTTTGATCTCGCCGTGCCCGCCGGGGGATCCCAAGAAGAAAGGGCGCGTCGAGAGCGGCGTGAAGTACGTCAAGGGCTCCTTCGTCCCCCTGCGCGACTTTCGATCCCTGGCCGACGCCAACGGGCAGCTTCGGCGATGGTGCCTGGAGACGGCCGGAAACCGCATCCACGGCACGACCCGCCAAAAGCCGCTGGTGCTCTTTGCCGAGGCGGAGAAGGCGATCTTGAAGCCCCTGCCGGCAGTCCCGGTCGAGATCGCCGCCTGGACCCACGTCAAGGTCCACGGCAACGGCCATGTCCAGTTCGAGAAGGCGTATTACTCGGTGCCGTTTCAGCTCATCGGCCGCGAGTTGTGGCTCAAGGCCACGGACACCACGGTCAAGCTCTATCACGACCTGACGCTCGTGGCCTGCCATCCGCGGCTTCACCGGCCCGGCCAGCGCTCCACGGTCGATGACCACATGCCGCCCGAGGCCCTGGCCTACAAACTCCGGGACCCCCAGTGGTGCCTTCGACAGGCCGAAGCGATCGGCCCGGCCTGCCGTGAACTCATCGAGCGGCTCTTCGGCAGCCGCGTCCTGGACAATCTCCGCGCCGCCCAGGGCATCGTCGCCCTGGGGAAGCCCTACGGGGCTGCGCGGCTGGAGAGCGCCTGCCGACGGGCGCTGCACTTCGACAATCCCCGGTATCGAACCGTCAAGGAGATCCTGAAGCAGGGCCTGGATCAGGCGCCGATGGAGGCGGCCCCACCGCCGCTCTCCAAGGTCTACACCCTTCAGGGCCGGTTCCTGCGGGGTGCCGGCAAGCAGCCGCTGCATTGAGGAGGTGAGCGCCATGAACCCCATGCCCGAGCTCATCCCCCTGCTCAAGCAGCTTCGCCTCTCCGGGATCCTGGACTCCATCGAGGCCCGTAACCGGCAAGCCATCGAGGAGAAGTTCTCCTATATGGACTTCCTGGCCACGATCATCCAGGACGAGATCGCCCGCAGAAGCCAGAAGCGGCTGGCCTCGGCCATCCGCCGAGCCAACTTCCGCAACCAGAAGACCCTCGAGGAGTTTGACTTCACCTTCAATGCCTCGATCAACCGCGCCCTCATCCTGGAGCTGGCCTCATGCCGGTTCATGGACGAGAAGGTCAGCGTCATCGTCGTCGGTCCCTGCGGCACCGGCAAGACCCTGTCTCAGTATCTGCAGCGGCAATGGGACATCTCCCTGGGGGTCCGGCAGTGTCAGCGGCTGTTCCGCCAGTTGGGGTTCCGACTGCGCAAGCCCCGACCGACGATGGCCCATGCCGATCCCGCCCTGCAGGCGGCATATAAAAAAACTGCGCGCCCTGGCCCGGGACGACACGGTGGATCTCTGGGCTCTCGATGAGGTCCGGTTCGAGCAGCACGGCTCGGCCTGTCGGATGTGGGTGCCGCCGGAGGTCAAGGACCCCGTTCTGTTGCACCACCCGACCCGGAAGGGCATCGGCTACTTTGGAGCCGTCCGCATCCGGGACGGGAAGTTCGTGTACAGTCGTGAAGACCAACGGTTCAACGCCGATACGTTCTTCGCGTTTCTGAAAAAGCTGCGGCGGCTCTCCAGCCGTGCCGGGCGCCGGGTCGTGGTGATCCTGGACAATGTCCGTTACCATCATGCCCGCCTGCACCGGACATGGCGCGACAAATGTCAAAAGAGCTTTGCGTTGTTGTTCATGCCTGTCAACCGACATCTAATTTTGCCCCCTTTTGGTCATCGAAAAATGACCCCCACCTGTTCATGACGGTTCGATTTCCGGCTCCCGGATCAGCCCGGCCTTGACCTTTTCCTTGAGCCGGTAGGAGTTGCCCTTGATGTTGATCGTCGTCGAGTGGTGCAGGATCCGGTCCAGGATGGCCGTGGCGATCACCGGGTCGCCGAAGATCTCGTTCCACTGGCTGAAGCTGCGGTTCGAGGTCAGGATCAGCGCCCCCTTCTCGTAACGCCTTGAGATCAGCTGGAAAAACAGGTGAGCCCCGTGACGGTCGATGGGGATGTAGCCGATCTCGTCGATGATCAAGAGCTTGGCCTGGCAGTAGAACCTGAGTCGCTCCTCGATGCGGTTCTCGGCGTAGGCCCTGGTCAGCGAGGCGATGAGCGGCATGGCCTGGGTGAAGCAGGTCCGATAGCCCTCGGTGACGGCCTTGATGCCCAGGGCCACGGCCAGGTGGGTCTTGCCGACCCCGGGAGGCCCCAGCAGGATGACGTTCTCCCCGTTGGCGATGTAACGACAGCCGGCCAGCTCCTTGATCTTCTTCTTGTCGATGGAGGGCTGGAAGGCAAAGTCGAAGCTCTCCAGGGTCTTGACGAAGGGGAAGCGGGCCATGGCGGTGCGCATGGCGACGTTCTTCTCGGTCTTGGAGGCCACCTCCTGGGTCAGCAGCCCATCGAGGAAGTCGCTGTAGGATAAGCTGTTTTTGGCGGCCTCTTCGAGGCTCGACTCCAGCAGGCTGCCGATCCGGTGCAGCCTCAGGTGCCGGAGGTGCTCCTGCATGCGTTCGATCTGGGCGCTGCTCATCGGGCACCTCCTTCCGCCAGGCGCTCGTAGAGGCCGAGGTCACGGACTTGGACCTCCGTGTCGAAGCCGGGGTGGGGATGCCGCCAGGCGGCGATCTCCAGGGGCTCGCGACGATCGATCCCCGCGTAGTGGGCCCGGTCGGTGATGCAGCGGTGTCGCTCCGCGCAGCGGGGATGGGTCGCGATCAGCTCGCCGCGATGATAGAGCATCACGTGCTCCCCCTCACGCATCACCTCGACGGGCTGCCCCACGAAGCGGAAGGGAACGGAGTAGCGGTTGGTCTCGAAGCTCACCAGGCAGTCCTTGGCCACGTGCCGCAGGGCGCGGTCCTGCAGGACGTAGGGCGGCCGCTGACGATGATCCAGCAGCAGTCCCTTCTCCTCGAGGAACATCTCGGAGGGCTTCCGGTGGGTCGTTCCGTGGATGCGCTCATCGGCAACGGTCATGATCCAGTGCATCAGGCACTCGTTGAGATGCTCCAGCGAGTCGAAGGCCTTGCCCCGCAGGAAGCGCTTGACGTACTTCACCCCCGCTTCGACCTTGCCCTTGGTCTGGGCCCGGTAGGGTCGGCACAGCCTCGGCCGGAAGCCCCGGTAGGCGCTGAAGTCCCAGAAGACGGGGTTCCACTCGATCCGGCTGCCCTCGAAGTCGCGGGCAAGCACGACCGTCTTGGGGTTGTCGTAGAGCAGCTCGTGGGCCATGCCGCCGAAGTGCTCGAAGGCCTCCTCGTGACAGCCAATCAAGGTCGGCAGCTTCTCGTCCAGCGTGGCCCGGGCAAAGAGCCTGCGGCTGTAGCCCAGGGTCATCACGAAGAGCCGGACGTGGACGCTGCGAGAGGCAATCGTCGTCCAGCACTGACCCCAATCGACCTGGCCCTGCCGGCCGGGCTCCGTCTCGAATCGCACCGTGGCCTCCCGGGTCGCCTCTTCCCGCAGGGGACGAACGAAGCGCCGAACCGTGGCGTAGCCGCCGGGATAGCCCATCGCCCGAAGCTCCTCGAAGACGGACTGGGCGCACCAGCCCACGGCGGGAAGCCGCTGACGGATGTGCTCCTCATACAGGCTCAGAAGCGTCTCCTCCCGGCGCGTTCGACGATACGGCGCGGGCTAGGCCTGCCTGAGGACCTTCCGCACGGTGCGAACATCCAGGCCCAGCGCGCGGGCAATCGACTTCTTCGTCTCCTTGAGTTTGAATCGGCTGTGGATCTCATGCCATAGACTCCCGTTGACCATTTCCTCGCCTCCCGATGGGTTCATCGGGAGCAAGCATACCTCGTGTTGCATCGTAATGTACCCCCTTTCAGTATCTCGGGGGGGTCATTTTTCAATGTTCGCAGGGGGTCATTTTTGCATGTCTGTTGACACAGCCGCCCTACAGTCCGGAGTTCAACCCCGTTGAGCGGGTGTGGAAACTGACACGGAGGATGGCAACCCATAATCGGTACTTTCCGACGCTCGACTCCGTGCCTGTCGCCGTTGAGAGCGTGTTCGACCTATGGCGAACAGGCAATGCAACCCTGAAGCGATTATGCGCACTTTAATGTGTCGCTGTGTTTAGCAGCGTGATGCAGTTGCAAGGTCGATCGGGTGTAAGGAATGGCAAGTATTCAGTGAATGGGAGTTGAGATATGTATAAAAGCCGTATCGCGGGGTCGAAAGACTATCTCGTCTGGAATGATTTCATAAGAATGTCGCCGAACGAAACATGAGGCAGTCCACCTACTGGGGTGAACTCAAGGAAGACAGCGGCTGGACGCCGCACTACTTCATGGTGGAAAACAACGGAGGAGTCTGTGCTACTGCCTTGATACAGGAAAGAAAACTCCCGCTGGTTCCTTACTCACTGATGTATTGCTGTAGGGGCCCTGTGGTTGATTGGACCGATGAGAAGACAGTGGAATACTTATTTGCGTCACTGAGAAATTATCTCCGGCAGCGCCATGCAATTCTGCTTCGTATGGACCCCGAGTCAACCTGCGAGCCAAAGGCATTAGAGCAAATACTCCAGCGCCATGGCAGCATCAAATTATCGGAACGTGTGACGAAGTGGAACCGAGCCCTGTACACGACGAGAGTTGTACTCGATGCAGACGAGCAGGCTCTGTTTGGCCGCCTGCGGAAGAAAATGCGACAAAACATCAATAAAGCCCGAAGAGAAGGAGTTATTGTTGATTACACACCGAGCCGAGATGATCCCAACGTATTTGCCCGTCTCATGACCGGTCTAGAGACAAGGAAGGATTCGTTGCTGCACGCGTCGTCCTACTATGCAAAGGTCTTCGAACTTCTTGTGCAGGAGGGTGTGGGATATTTCATGAAGGCAAAGTTCAACGGCGAAATCATCTCGGGACTCGTCGTTGTCGTGCTGGGGGAAAAGGCATGGGGCGTTTTCATTGCAAACGACTATGCCTATCGCCAGCTCATGCCGAACAAGGTTCTTGTGTGGGAAGCCATTTGTCTCGCGAGAAAGCTCGGCTGCCGATATCTCGATCTGGGGTCGACTCAGGGGACGGCAGAGTATGATCCTGTCAACGATCCTCTGGACAATTTCAAGGAAGCTTTCAATCCAGAAGTGCTTTATTATTCTGGCTATTATGACATTCCGAACTTGTTTTACAGCGCTTTCCGGGCCGTCGAGCGCAGCTTTCTGCCCCTCGCAATGCGGGGTTATGTTGCAATGCAGCGGCTGCTGCACTCGGCAAAGTAGGAAAGCCAGAAAGGGGCACTTTCTCGTGCGCATACCATTAGAGACAATACCTAAATCACATTACTGGCTTGGAATACGGACATGTGCGGGATAGCAGGAATCTATGACATGACAGGTCGTCCGATCGGTGTGGATGACCTGAAGAAATTCACTACGATCCTTAAACACAGAGGGCCGGACGACAACGGCATTTGGGTGCAGGGCAATGTTGGTTTAGCCCATACGAGACTATCGATCATAGATCTATCTGTCAAGGGTCACCAGCCCATGGCGAATGAGGATGGAACTGTATGGATTACGTATAATGGAGAAGTGTACAATTATCTGACGCTTCGCGAGGAACTCGAAGCGAGAGGCCATCGATTTCGGAGCGACACAGACACAGAGGTCATTATTCATCTCTACGAGGAGAAGGGTGTAGCCTGTTTGGATTCTCTGCGGGGGATGTTTGCATTTGCGATATGGGATGCGAAAAAAAATCAGCTCTTCATTGCAAGGGATCGGATAGGAAAAAAGCCGCTGTTCTACACGGTACAGGACAACGTGGTCGTTTTCGCCTCAGAACTGAAAGCGATAACGGGACTATCGTGGATCCATAGGCAGTTCGATTTGGAAGCACTGGCCTATGTATTTACGTATGACCATATCCCGTGGCCCCGCTCGATTTTCAAGAATGTACAGAAATTGCCGCCGGCAAGTTACTTACTATTTTCCGCTGAAAAAACGATTGATCCGCCTCGAAGATATTGGAACATCGATCTGCAAAAGAAAACATTGCGATCGGAGGGCGCAGCAGCAGAGGAATTGTTGCAGCGTTTGAAGCAGTCCGTAGCGATGAGGCTGAGGAGCGACGTGCCTGTGGGAATGTTCCTGTCCGGCGGGCTGGACTCGAGCTTTATTGTCGGGTTGGCGAGTCGCCTGGTTAATGAGCCGATCAGGACCTTTTCAATAGGGTATGCGGACCAACACAATACGGATCCAGAGTATTCCTTCAGTCGAATGGTTGCTCGGCATTTCAAGACAATACACAAAGAGATCATCTTCGACAAAAAAGTCATAGAGGCCGTGCCTGCCTTGATGGATTATTACGATGAACCATTCTGCATACCAAATGCCCTGGCGCACTACCAGTTGTGCCGTGACGTGAGACAGGATGTTACCGTAGCACTGACGGGTGACGGTGCCGATGAGATATTTGCGGGGTACGATGTATATAAAAAGTTCAAGATGCTGCAGGTGGTTCATGCCGCAATCCCAGACCGGCATAGCGATAATCAAAGGGATTGCACGAAAGGACCTCTATGGTTCAATCTTCTCGTCTCTCCGGATCATAAGTGGCGTGGGTGTGCAAAGCAGCATGCCTTCGTGCAGCGCACACTGCCCCTGTTCGAAAGACCGGTAAGAGACCTGTTTGAGCAAATCAATGTAGGGGATATCCTCACAGACTTTTATGTACAGAACAGGCCTGCATCATTCCTAGACGGCATCCTGTACACGGACCTGTTGATTAACTATGCATGGTCGACGACCATCGGTACGGACATCTCGGGCATGTCGAACTCGCTCGAGGTTCGATCGCCGTTCCTTGATCATCATGTTGTCGAATTTGCCTTTTCTCTCCCCACTGGCATGAAACTGAGGGGTTTCGACAAGGAAAAGCATATCTTGTATGCCGCCGGTCGTTCATTTCTTCCTCGTGCGGTCGTGGAGAGAAAGAAAATGTCCTATGGTTCAGGGATCCCATACAAGAAATTTTTCTTTGGAGAGTGGTTGGCATTTGTCATGGACATGATATTCGATCGAAAAATCAAAAATCTTCACATATTTTCACTGCCGCAAATCGAAAAAATGATCGCTGAACCGAATTGCAGCAATGAATCGTTCAGGCTCCTGTGGAGGATCTTTTGTTCATGTGCCTGGATGCACGGCCATCTGTGAATTGTCACGAAACGGGGCTCCCCAGACTGGAAAGCCGACCACTTGCTGAAAAGCCGTTCGGCCATTTGTTGGTCGAAGATCCAATGTGACAGGAAGACATGCAGGTCATGAAAACACGACATCACAATATGTCGATGATACAGGGAGGAACTGCTTGGTGAAAGGAGCAACAGGCCCCATACCTTTCCTTTCGTACGTGTTGCGGTTCTACGTGGAGAAGCTCCAGCACCTCATACCGCACCCCAAAATTCGTGCGCATTTCTTCCGGGCGATGGGCGCGGATATCGGCAGGGCCGTTCGTATTGAGGATGTGCGACTGGAAACACAGGCTGGATGGGGATTCAATAAACTAAAGGTAGGAGACTACACAGCTATCGCATCAGTAGCATGCCTAGATTTAACAGACCGAATAGAGATTGGTAGCCGATGTGCAATTGGAAGTACAATATGGACGCATCAAGATCCTGGAGCACTTTTATTTGAATCACCAACTACTCAACTATTTCCGCGAAGGGAAGCTCCTGTAATAATTGGAGATAATGTATGGATGGCGGCCCATTCCGTTGTTCTATGCGGGGTAAAAATCGGAGAGGGAGCAGTAGTTGCAGCCGGGTCGCTGGTAACTGGCGACGTTCCCTCAAAGACGCTGGTGGGGGGCGTACCGGCCAGGGTGCTGAAACATCTTGACTGATATTGATATATTGATGGTGAAGAGTACCGACAAGATCGTGCTGAAAGCTCAGATTATGGCACTCAATTTGATCAACAACGTTAGTTCTCCGTGAGTGCAGGGCAATAAGTATGATGAGTTATTATGAATGGCTCCTGATCGTTCCGGGAGTTTATCTGAGCGTTTACGTCCTTTATAATTTCGCAATGATTGTCGTTCACGTATCTGTACAAGAAGAATCATGGGGGGGGCAGGGCGAAAAGACGGTCTTTGCTGTCATCGTACCGGCACATAACGAGGAGCTTTTGCTTCCAGAGCTGATGAGAAGCATCGAGAAGCTGAACTATCCGAGAGACAGATACCGAACCATTGTCATTGCCGATAACTGCACAGACAGCACGGCGGAGATCGGTAAGTCAAGTGGAGCCGATGTACTCGAGCGGCACGATGCAAGCCATGCTGGCAAGGGCTATGCGATACGATACGCCTTGGAGAAAATCGGAGTAGAAAGCGTCGAGGCCGTATTCATAGTAGATGCAGACAGTATTCTCGATCCGGAGGCGCTGGAGGAACTGGATCAAGCAATCCGGCGAGGATCAGGAATCATCCAGTGCTTCAATGGTATAGCCAATCCGGATGACAGCTGGTTCACACGGATTATGGATGTATCGCGGACGTACGGAAACGAGGTTCTGGAGCCGGCGAGAGAGAAGATAGGTCTCTCGTCACACTTGATGGGAAACGGCATGTGTTTCGTTCGAGAAGTCATTAAGAAATACGGTTGGGATGCTTTCACCGTGGGGGAAGACTGGGAGTATTATGCCAAAGTGGTCATCAAGGGGGAGAGGGTCGCATTTGCCAGGAAAGCTCGCGTCTATCACAGAGAGTCCGTGAACATCAGGCAGGCATCTTCACAGAGACTCCGATGGTCGAGCGGCAGATTCGCTGTGGCTGCAACTTATGGCATACGCTTGCTGATGAATGGGGTGAAAGAAGGCAGTATTGCGAAAATGGACGCAGCCATGCCCTTGCTGTTACCAAACCCGTCACTTGGCATCAGCCTGACGATTCTCATGTTCATAGTATGCATGTTCGCCGCTCCGCCGTCCAGCCGGGAATTGTATGCTGGATGGTATGGGCTGCTAGGCCTCGCGCAGTTGGTGTTCTTCCTGGTTGGTATCGCCTATGTGAAGAATAAGACGATGAAACTTCTGGCAATCCTCTTTGCCCCGGTGTTCATTTTTTGGAAGACGGGCGTCGACCTGTTGTCGGTTGCGGGTATGGGAAGAAAATCGTGGGTAAGAACGGAGAGGAAACTATAAAGCACAGGAAACGCCCTAGCCTAGTGTCCATCCGGAAACTGCAACTGTTTAAAAAATATCACGAATCAGTGCATTTTAAGCTTTTAATTTTCGGTGCAGTCTGCTAGGGTCAGAACGCAAGACATGGATATCGTTAAGCAAATACCAAAGCAAGGATCGCCCATGCGCCGAAAATTCAATGCCCAATCGAGCCTCTTCACCGCCACCTCGAACAACCCCATTGCCCGCGAGCTCGAGCAGATCTCCCGGATCCTCGATGAGACCCCCCGGCTGCTCGATCTGGTCTACCGGGACCTGGTCGGCACGAAGCGTCACGACACCGGGCGGCTGGGGCTCAATGCCGAACAGGTTCTGCGCTGTGCGGTGCTGAAGCAATATCGTCAGCTCAGCTACGAGGAGCTGGCCTTTCACCTGGATGATTCATCGGCCTTCCGGGGCTTTTCCCGTCTGGAGATGGGGCAGTATCCCTGCAAGTCGATTCTCCAGGACAACATCAAGTCTCTGCGGGAAGAGACCTGGGAGGCGATCCACGAGGAGATCCTCGGCTACGCCCGGCGCGAGGGGATCGAGACGGGCCGAAAGATCCGGGTGGATTCGACTGCGGTTGAGACCGAGATCCATCATCCGACGGACTCGACGCTGCTTTTTGACGGCATCCGGGTCATGACCCGTTGGCTTGCGTGCGGCAAGCAGCTGACGCCGCAACCGGGCTACGTCTTCTGCGACCATACGCGGGTGGCCAAGAAGCGGGTCATGGTCATTCTCAACGCCAAGAAGGACACGATCCGGCAGGCCGCCTATCGGGACCTGCTGGCGTATGCCGAGCGGGTGGCGGGGTACGCCGTGGCGGCCATCCCGGAGCTGCTCTCCTTCGAGGGGGTCGATCCGAGCGATACGTTTGCCGCCCGCGCCCTGGCCGAGCGTCTGCAACGGGCCGTAGGCCTGCTCGGGAAGGTCATCGATCAGACCCGACGGCGCGTCTTGCAAAACGAGAAGGTTCCCGCATCCGAGAAGATCGTCTCCTTCTTCGAGGAGCATACGGATATCATCGTCAAGGGCGGTCGGGACACCCTGTACGGTCACAAGGTGTTTCTTTCCGGCGGCGCCTCGTCCATGATCCTGGATTGCCTGATCGAGCGCGGCAACCCCGCCGACAGCGATCGGTATCGGCAGCTTCTGCAACGGCATGAAGATCGCTTTGGGCGCATGCCCCGTCAGGTTGCCGCCGACGGCGGTTTCGCCTCGCAGGACAATCTCTGCTTTGCCAAAGAGCATCGGGTCCGGGATGCCGTTTTCGCCAAAAGGCGCGGCCTGTCTGTTCTTGACATGGCCAGGAGCCACTGGGTGTACAAGATGCTGCGCAACTTCCGCGCCGGGATCGAGGCGGGCATCTCCTGCCTGAAGAGGGCCTTTGGCCTGGATCGCTGCAGTTGGTCCGGATGGGGCGGATTCAAGCAGTATGTGTGGAGCAGCATCGTCTCTTACAATCTGCTGGTGATGGCCCGCATCCAACTGGCCGAGGCCTGATCCGCAGAGACGGCGGCAACTCTCTCCGTATCCAAGGCGGTGGTGCGCCTTGATGTGAGAAAGAACGGCGATACGCACTGAAATCCAGGCGATCGAGCAACCGGTCGCCGGTGTCTCTGCCGGACCGGATATCACCCCCGTTGAAAAACAGGGGTTTCCGGATAGACACTAGCCTAGATTCTGCCATGGATGTATGATGAACGACTGATGCACTGCAATGGTAAAGAGCCTGGATCAACAGACATTATAGAGCGAGTCTGACGTAAGACATGAAAATACGGGATATCTTCCGCAAGTAAATGGCAGCAGGCGTGATGAGGCATAACATTCTCTTTGTCATTCCGCAGCTCGATCGAGGCGGCTCCGAGACACTGATCTACGACATTGCCACACGTTTGGACAAGAGTATGTTCAATGTCTCGTTGGCATACTTCCACTTTTACGGCAACGAGCAATTCAGGAAAGCATTCCTAGAACATGGCATCAGACTGCACGAGGTCCGGATGAGCAGCTCGGCCGATTTCTCGGCAATGCACACGATGGCACGAGTCATACGCGAGAACGACATCCATCTCGTCAATGCCCACCATTTCATATCGATGGTCTATTCTTTTTATGCCTGCAAAATCGCTGGCAGACGCAGGCTGGTGTATACAGAACACTCGAGTTGGGAATTAGACAATGTACCCCTGAAGTGGAAGATGGCATGCAGACTTCTGTCGTGGCAGCTGGATAATGTGATCGGCGTCAGTGACGCTGTGACAAAGACGCTCAAGACGAATCTTTACCTGAAGGGTGAACGAGCTGTGACTATCCGGAACGGGGTCAGTCTGAGTAATGGAGGTATTCGCGAGGCAGAGTCGGTAAGACGAGAATTCGGTCTATCGGATTCGATGAAGATTATTGCGACGGTTGCAAATTTCAGAAAGGTCAAGAATCACATTCTGCTGCTGAAGGGGTTCAGAGAACTGCTCCATGAACTTGACGAGGTGAGGCTGATGTTGATCGGACAGGGGTATGCACACGACCCGGAGGGTTCCGAGGTCGAAGTGCGTCGATATATCGAGGAATCGGGCTTGTCCAGCAAGGTGATATTCACAGGCTACAGAAGCGACGTGATGGATCTCTTGTCTATAGCAGATGTATTCTGCCTTACATCCTATCGAGAAGGACTGCCGATCAGCATGCTCGAGGCGATGAGTCGCGGTCTTCCCGTAGTTGGGACCGACGTTCCCGGCATACGGGATATTGTCATACACGGCAAGAACGGGTTCCTTGTTGAACTAGACGATCACATCGGCATCAAGGATGCCTTGTTCAAGATATTGGTCGATAATAAAGTACGCCGGAATTTCGGATCCGAGTCGAGGAAGATCGTCCTCGAGTCTTATTCATTGGATCAATGCGCCAAGAATTATCAGGATCTTTTTTTGCGATTGTTAACTCACTGATTACCCGTGGACGCGACGCGTGCCGAGATGCTCGCGAATGCGGGATCTTATTCTTATTTTCACTGAGCACGAGCCAGATACCGTTGCCAGACTTCAACAGCACGACGCGTCAGCCGTGAAATATCGAAAGGTGCCGCAATGCAAAGATGCAAGCGATGTATCATGCCATCGACAGTACCGGGGATATCTTTTGACAATGAAGGGGTATGCAATTACTGCCGTGAATATAAACCCGAGACCTACTTGGGCGAGGAAAAACTGCATACCATCATCTCAAGTGCAAGAAAAACAAAGAAGAGCGACTATGACTGTATCGTGCCTGTGAGCGGGGGCCGAGACAGTACATATATCCTGTATCTGGCAAAGAAAATATTCGACATGAGAGTTCTAGCGGTAAATTACGACAACGAATTTGCTCCGGCTTATACCGTGGAGAACATCAAGAGAGCATGCGATATCTTGAATGTGGATAATGTCTCAATAAGGTCAAAGCGGGCCTATGTGAGAAAGATTGCGAAGTACAGCATGCTCGCTGCAACGGAATTCGGCCAGTTCGGGGAATGTGTCGGATGCACGTATGGGTACAGGAGCGTGGTATATAGAAAGGCAAGAGAATTCAAGGTGCCCCTCATCATATGGGGTGAGTCTAAAGAAGAGGCCACAGCGGAGATGGAGCAGAAAGCATTTGAGCGGATACGTCGGCCTGACTTGAAATATCGGAAGCTGTTCAAAAAAGAGTATTATGTTGCCGAGTTCTATCGTTTGCTTCAGAGATTGGAGTTCTTCCTCTCATGGAAAGATGTCTTCATCCGGAGCTTCGATCCCGTGCTGAAAGATAACAACATTCAGCAAATAAGGATATTTGATTACATGTCGTGGGACAGATCGAGAATCAAGGAAATCATCATGGACGAGCTTCGGTGGGAAAAACCAGCCGAAGTCGCGACGACTTGGCGAGCGGATTGTGCGCTGGTCAATCTGACGAATTATTCTTATATCAAGCTGTTTGGGTGCACAAAATTGTGTTTTGGATACACCAAGATGATCAATGGCGGCAAGATGGAGCGGACCGAGGCGCTGGCCCAGGAAGAATACATGCTGGCCAATTGCTCGAAAGGATTGGAAGAGGTGCTGCGAAAGAGAATCGGCTTACCAGAGGAATACGTCAGAAGGATCCTTTCATTTCCAGACGGTGATTATTTCCCACGTCTGTCCGCATAACTGCATGAAACACGGTTTCTCCGATATCCGGTTGTATGGATACCATTTTGAGAGAGAATTTTTGCACGACCGGAGTTCGCAGGTAGATGCGAGATCAACCACACTCGTCCATCAAATAGGTCCATGCAATCCGTTCCTTTTTAATGGGACGTTTCAGGCCATTAAGGGCGCTGTTTAAGTAAAGAACCAATGATTTCGGTAACATAAAGTTATCATCGTCGAGTTGCGACAAAAGCAAATGAGATTGAAGAAAAAGCCCTTCATGTAAATAATGTTTCATTTATAGGGACTTACAAAAGAAATCAGCATGAAGCGTATGTTATTCCCTTCATGCGTTAACGAAAGTCAATCTTTAACTTTGCCTCGTACTTATATTAATTAAATGAAAACAGTATGTTGGGAATAATATGCAGACGTGGTACAACTCTTGCTCACGGCTAGTACGAAGTGTAATCGGATAAATCGCATTGATCTGGTGCCGAGGGTTTAATTCTTGTTAAAGTATTTTCAGGCAAGTAACGATAGTGATTATAAGAAATACCTGATAAAGGCAAGCCAGTCGAATACGGGGACGCAAAGCTTCTGGCATAAATTCGGTATGAAAACTGAAAATGGCAACAGGATTGTCAAGAGATGTCAGCACTCGCTCTCTCGGGCATATGTTCAAATTCATGCCATCGTTTGCTCGATATAGAATCCTGTTCTTGTCTCGTTGCTTTTTATAGACATTCCCGGATTTGTAACCCTGTCTATGGAGGTAAACTCTATGACCACATGCAGGAATAAACGCTCCCATTTGGGACGAAAATCTGCATCATATTTTTTTATGAAGCCTGCTGCATTAGTATTTTTTTTCGTTGCAATGCTTCTATGTCTATGCAAACCCGTTTACGCGGCTGTCATTTTTCAAGATAATTTTGATAATGCCCCGTCGGATGCTCGTGCAGGTGGCGTAGTTCCGACGGGCTGGGATAGCTGGTATGTGCAGGGGGGTGCCGTGTCGGCAACGTTTGATTCCGTAACACATTACGCAGGAGAAATATCATCACCCGGAAGGGGCGGAACTGGAAAGTCACTTAAGATATGGCGTCACTCAACGTGGCCTACCTACAATAGTTATCACGGTGCTTTGGCTTATGTATTCCCAACATCATCCTCTTATCGTGAAATCTATCTTCGCTACTACATGAAGCTTCCCTCTGGCATGAACATCAACAGATTCGACAATTATGTCAAATTGTGGAGGCTCAATCTCTCGGGAGGTGGAGAACTCTACCTTAACATCGGCACGGATACAGGCACGGGTACGCTCCAGAATTCCGGGTTCCTTCATCTTCTGAATGCCTCAACGTTTGTACAGAAACTGTTAACCGCCGGAAATGTTCCTTGGGACAGTGCGTATCATTGTTATGAGTTCCACATCAAGCTGAACAGCACGGGCAATTCCGATGGGGTCCTCGAGTTCTGGCTGGATGGCGTGCGCAAATACTCCAACACGTCGTTCAACTTCAACGCATCGACATCAGACAGGTTCGTATACCTTCAGCATTTTTCCG